>Ga0307515_10012024_pt1 | contig 16342 bp, 2 predicted proteins | sample 17_EM_MG_FD_194513 | JGI IMG/M metagenome (GOLD analysis project Ga0307515, IMG submission 194513) | Populus trichocarpa ectomycorrhiza microbial communities from riparian zone in the Pacific Northwest, United States - 17_EM | ecosystem: Host-associated > Plants > Roots > Unclassified | place...
ATAAACCTTCTATAGTAATTGCAAACCCCTAAAAACGATTTTAATTACGTTACGTTCTCTAGTTCTTGCCAATTCACAATAGCCTTAATCTTTTTTAGATCTATGCTAAGTTGGCCTAGTTTAATAATAAATCCAACGAAATCTATCTTCCTAATAAAGAACTCGTATTTCTTAATTGCTACTAGTATCTATTCTTCTTATAGTCTCTTTAAAACCTATTTAACGTATTCTCCGTATTCTTCCTTAGTTATTAAGTAGATGATAATATTGTTAAGGTATACCATAACAAACTCATTAAGGTATTCTCCTAATATACTATTAATTTGCTTCTAAAACGTTACTAGTGCGTTTATATAGTTCTTCCTTTAATCTAAAAGCTGCTTTCTATTTATCTCCTTCCTTAATTCTAATCTAATAGTATGCCTATCTCAGATATATCTTTATAAAGATTTGCGCATTACCTATCCTATCTTAGATTTCGCTAATTAAGGGTAAAGGATATCTATCCTTCCTGGTAATGCTATTTAACTATCTATAGTTAATATATAATCTAAGTTTTCTATTCTTCTTTGGTATAAATAGTACTAGATAACCCGCTAATAACTGCGATAGTCTAATATATCCCTTTTAAAGATTTTCTTAGACAAACTCCTTAAGTGCCTGTAACTCTTTTTCTATTAACTTATAAGTTAGAAAGAACCTTAGACTTATTTCTAGTTCTAACTTTATCTTATAGTCTTATACTGTATAATCTAATAGCTTCTTAATTTCCGGTAACTATAGCTTTTTTCTATACTTATAGGATCTCTTTAGTATATAACTTAATCCCTAATTGGTCTCTTTATACGTTACTCTAACTTAATATTATACCAACTTAGTTTATTATTGCATTTTGCGTTATTATATATCTTTAATATTGACCTAACCTATAACCTAATTAATCCTTAGATTGTATTCCTATAACTAAGGTATTTCTAATACTGCCTTATTCTTTCCTAATGGTAAGATATTAAAAGACACCTTAATTCGCGTCCCTTTAATAGTTATCTAAATAGGTCCTATTTTAAGGTTAATAATGCCTTCTCTATAGGCTATTAGATCTCCTAAAATCGTAACTAATAGATAAGGGTGCTCCTTTTATCTATAAGGTAGTCCTATCCTTTTTACTACTGCTAGTAAGATATAGTTCCTTATTGCTCTACTATCTACTAATGCTTTAAACTGTTAATCTTGCTATTTAACTTGTAAATTTAGGTATTATTTTTAAATTTCTTTAAGGGTCTAAGGCCCTACTACTGGCTCCCTCTGGTTTTATAGGCCTCTACTTTTCCTAACTATTAGCTACTAGATCCTATTTATACTTAGTCCACTTTTAGCTAATACTTAGTTCGCTTTTTATCTTTAATATACTATAGATACATATTTTCTAGGCATTTCTACTATTATTACCCATCTAAGCATTCTTCTATAAGGAATCTTTTTAGTTAAAGTATTAAGTCTCCTAACTCCTAAACTTTTACTAGATACTAGCTATATATATACTTAGCATTTTTATACTATTGCTTCTCTGGCGCCTAATATATCCTTAAAGGGTATTTCCGGTTTTTCTCTTTTAGGTTTTTATATATATTATATATATCGTCTACGTATACAATCTATAATAGCGTATAATGTACTAGGTGCTTTAGGTTAACTCTTAGTTCGTCTTTATCCTTAAGTTTAAACCTTTATTATATTAATCTAAACGTTATAACTTTATTTATAGGTACTAAGATACATCTCTCGCTTTTTTAGTCCTCTAATTATTCCTCTAGATCCTTTAATATTATAATTAAGGCTCCCTTAATGTGATTTATCGCTTTTTCCGTAATTAGGTAGTTTTAGATAACTCTTTTATCTAACTATATATAAAAATCTTCCTACTTATTATTATGTTGTTGCCTATACCACTTTTAGTATAGCTGCTGGAGTATATACGGCTTATCTATAAGGAAGTATCTTCTTATTACTATATTGTAATAGCCCTTTATATACCGTTCTTCGAACCTAGTTAAAATCCCTAAATCCTCTTTATCTTCTAGTTTAGTAAGCTACTTAGCTCTTAGCGTACCTACTCTTAGCCTATTAGTAATTCTTTATATAGGTGCTTTATCCCTTATATAACCTAATATACTAAATCTCTAGTCTAGCTTCTATTCTTACTATATAAGGATTCTCTATCTAAATTCCTCTATATTTTCTTTTACTCCTTACCTTATAAGTAGATCCTTAAAGTTATCTTACTTCTTAATCTTAGTGCTAATTTTCTCAATAGTCCTTATTTATGCGTTAGAATCTTGGTCCTATAGAACTCTTAATCCTAAGCTTGCTTCTATCTTAAGTTTAGCTTCTACCTTAGTCTAACTAGGCTTTTGCGGTATTCTTCTCTCGTCTTAAAAGTCTTAAATCTCACTTATTTTACTTTAAGAATCTTATACCTTTAGGAAACTTCGTCCTAAGCTTATTTATATATTACTAAACTAAGCCATTACTCTTTCCTATTGGTTATCGTCCGTTATAGGTCCTTAAGCTATCCGCATCCTTTCTTTAGAATCTTAAGCCTATGGCTTTTTGCCTTTATTAAGTAATAAGCTAGCACTAGCAGTCGTCTACTTACTTAATTGCTTTTAGATATTGCTCCTTTCGTCTTATAAAGCGATGGATGTTATATCTAATGGTGTTATAATGCCCGTTACTAAACCTCGTTCTATAGTGGTCTTAGTTTCTACTTCTATTGCGTTATTAAGGTTTAGGTACCCCTAGTTAGTCCTTTCTTCTTTCTCGTTGCTATTAATTAATAAGTACTCTAACTCTATTATTATTGTTACTAATCTTTATCCGTATGTTGCTGTAATATTTTAATCTAGTTTATAGAGTCGATTTTATTCTTCGTTTAACTCTCTAGTTTCTTTAAGTCCCTTTAACTCTAGTTCTTATAGCCAATAGCCTACACTATACTTAGCGTCTTTATAAATTTAGTATACGTTATTATAGCAGAACGTAAAACTGTTAATTAAACATTCCTTTATTCCTCGTAGTATACTATTATCCCTCTATACGTATATGTTACATACTAGTCTAGTTCCTTTTACTATATGGTAACTCTATCCACTTCTATAGTCTCTAGTAAAATAACCCTATTTTCCGTAATTTATATAAGCTCTATCTTTAAACCATTACTTTTGTTATAGAGTTCGCTTAAACATCTTCTACTGCTAAGATCCTTAGTTTAGCCTTTACTCTTTAGTCCTATAATCACTCGATCCTTAACCTTTAGGTTTTTATAGTTATTTGTTCTATCTCTTATAGTTTTCTTTAGTACTACTTAGGTCTATTAGCTCTGCGCCATACCATAGTTTCTAATTTAACTTTAGTTGTTACGTACTCTACGCCTTATATAACTATAGAACTCTCTCCTAACCTTTCTTAGCCTATTCCCTTTAATAGATCCTATTATTAATCTTAATTGCTTAATTAATTAGTTCTCTTAGGGTGTCCGCATCTTCTATCAGGATAATTACGTCCTAGACTTTTACCTTAAGTCCCTACTTATACTATGCCATAAGCGCCCTATTATTTTATTTAACCTATATTGCTAGCGTTTAGAATTATATCGTATACTTAATTGCTAAGGTGCGTTGCGTTATATTCTAAAGTTTCCTTTTTACTATAGTAGCTAATTCCGGATCTCTAAATATTTATATAAGTCGCTCTATAAAACCTTTTTAACTTGCAAATATATATCGTACCTTTTAGTTAGTAGTTGTTATTCCGTTATCTTATATATTAGTAAGGTAGGGTTTAAACTACTTAAGTGCCCTCCCTAATAGGAATAAACCTACATACGCTACTTAATCTATTAGTATTACCAATTTCGCGCCCTCTTGTATAACCTTAAAGTGCATTTATATAAGAAATCCCTTAAGCTTTGATCTTTCTCCTAAGAATTGCTTAATTAATAGTAACTTAACCTTTGCTGCTCTAATCCTATTAATTTTGCTTTCAAATGCCTTATTATTATCCGTTAATTAGTCAACTATCTCCTATAACTGTCCTATCGTAACTAGTTGCGAGTTAGTATCCTATATACTAGTGTCGTTATCTAACCCTAAGGTCGTTGCTGCTATTAATGGCGTCATAGCTGCTTTTAGTGGCATATTGTTGACTCCTTATTAATACTATAACTAGGTAGTAATTATATAATAAAGCCTTGTAGTAGGAACTACGGTAGACTTATTAACGGGCTAGGCGTATAGATATTAAATAATAGTTAACAAGTAATAATAACTAGTGGAGTGGTTGCCTAATAGATTAACTCTAATTATATTCTAAAAATTACTATAAAGAAGAGAACTATCTAGGTAGGGACTGTAGTCCTTTAAATACATAAGACTACGCCTAAGAAATGTACTGAGTACGTCGGTACGTTAGTACGTTAGTATATCGCCTACATTCCCATATTCCTACGTTCCTACGTACTAAACTAGTAACGTAACGTTATATAACTCGGCTACCCCTTTTCTTATAGCTTGATCGGTTCCAGCGCCTCCCGTACTGTTATAACCAACCCATACATATCTCTTCTTAGTAGTTCTACTACTGCTAATATAAGGTCCGTAATATAAACTACTAAATTTAATAAAAATCCACCCTATTTTCTCCCTAAACTAATTATAAAAGGCTATAAATAACCTATTATCTAGACAGTATAATGACCCCCCGCTATTAATTTAGATTATAGAGAATAAGGAATAGGAAGTTAAAAAGATCCTAGCAGTTAAGAAGGTCTATAGTGTCTTAAAATACTATATAAGCTAGGTTAGCCATAATAAGGACCTAGAATGGTATCTTATATCTAATTTTAAGTACTTTCTCTATAAACTATAGGACTTCTACCTAGCCTACCTAAACCTCCCGGGACTACTAAGTAAATTAAATAACTAGATTAAATACTAGGAAGAAGGGTTAGATAATTATAATAATCTAAATAATAATAAGGAATTTAGATAACACCTAAGGGCAGGCTTTTTTAAGAGGGGGGAGTAATATAACGGTGCTGGTGCGCGTTGCCTGTTATATTTAACTAATTAGGATTTTCTATACCCGGTATAGAAAATTACTATTAGCTCGCTTACTACTAGTGCCTTAGCGGCCCTCGCGATATATCTACCTACTACCCCTAAACGATTTTTCTTCTCCTTCTTCTCCTTAGCTTAGTATTTTTATTAAATAGCAATCCACAAGCTTTAATTTAGAGGTATTTGTGCGAGCTGTTACAGGTAGCTTAAACCTTGCCTTAAAGCCCCAGGTTTTAGATTTAATCGTTACATTGCTAAGCTTTGGCGACTTAGGCCCCTAATCGCACCTTATTAATTTCTACGCAAATTCTATGCAGAAAAGCATAGTAATTCTATCTTTAAATGTCCTTATGCTTTCGCACTACCTAGCATTAAGCTAGGTTCCGTGTCTTTTCTAGCCTAGCCTATTATCTCTAAATCTTTAATAATTTATTACTAGTATTTTGCTTTAAACTTATAAAGCTTAGCAAGAGCATTTTAAACCGTAGTTAGTGTATTACTTAACGACGTTCCTTATAAGAAGGATATAAGGATATGTAATAAAGGCCCTAAAAAAAGGGTCCATTTAAACTAAAAACTAACTTTATATAAACTAATAAGATATAGGTTAATAGTTATTTAGTAAGATATTTACAAAGCAGTTTAAATTTAGAAGCACCGTAATATACTCCTCTGCGCCCTTTTCCTAAAAAAATATCTCTAGCCTTAGAGGACACGTATACTCTATTTTAAGGTATAACTTCCTAAGGGCTATAAATAGGAACCTTTATAGACTGTTTAACTTAATAAGCCCGCCAAACTGCTATATAGCTTATTTCTGCCCTAAATATAAAGAATTCTAGAAGATACTAACCGTAGTATAGCCCTTTTAATACGCAACTAAAAATAGCCTCTTAGCAGCTTTTATAGAATATTAAAAAACAAACTACAATTAAGGTAAGGAATTAAATCTATCTTATAGTCCGCCATATCTAACTTACTAGAATACTTACGTTAACTTAAAAAATAAAGGGCCTAGCCCTTGTAACGATACTTATCCTTAGTCTCCTCCCGTAAAAAAATAGCTTATTATTATTAACAAAAAGCTTTTTAGGGCTTCTAAAACGATATAAGCCTCTTAAAAAGCGTTGTATAAACACTAAGCAATATTAGCGGCTTATAAACGCGGGTATAAGCAAGAGCAGCAACATCGCCTAAAATGCTTTAAGGTATATAAAAACCTCTATAACCAACACCAAATAACAGCTAATAACCTTAATAATATATCCAAAAAGTGTCGCCTCCCTTTCGTCTCTGCCGTCGTTGTAGGGGCGCCGCCGGTTATATACCTCCTAAAGACGCGTCACCGCGACGCTATCCACAACCAACGATTTCGCTAGTCGTTCGGTCACCTCTCACCCAATTCCTCGGCTAAACCGCCAATTGGGTAAGGGAGCTCAATGCGCAAAAACCAGCAATACACAAATCTTACCCCACCTTCCTTATTACTACCACTAATATGCCCACCAAAGGAGAGCTTATTAAAGAAGCCGTTATTAGGGCCTCTTAGGCTATGAATACTAATCCTAGATTAACAGGGATAGCGGCCGCAGCTAAGTTTTAAGCCCCCTATTATTAATTAATGGCTTACTAGCAGGGTTGTCTAGCAAGTAATACTAGAGGGGGATATAATAAAAAACTTGTAGCACTATAAGATTATGCCCTAAAAGATTATATCTTTATACTCTATAGAGCAGGGACTATAGCGAACCTTAAAGTAATACAAACAGCCGCCGGACGGCTCCTTTATTACGCATTAGGCGACTATATATCTTTAGTATTATAAAGGTAGACAAAAGCTTAGATGGCTCAACACTCTAATTACCTTAAGACTTTTAAGACAAAACCTATATCTATAAAATAATTAAGTATATATATTATAGAGGATATAAAGGTATACTTTACGGAGTTTAAACGGTGTAAGGAGAAGTAGGCCATTAAAGACGACAATGTTTTAAACTTTAACGAGACTGGTTTCCAAATTGGGGTTATTTCTAAGGAAGTAGTTATTGTCCTAATTAATTACGAGGCAGTTTATATAGTAGACCCCGATAATAAGGAGCTTATCACTTCTATAGAGATAATTAATTATAGTAGTAGGAAGGTTCCTATAATAATTATATTTAAGGGCGTATACTATCTATAGAAGCACTTTAAGAACGATATAGACGGCGATACTCTCTTTACGCGCTCCCTAGCTAGTTTCTTAAACAATAAGCTTAAATTAAAATATTTGGAGCATTTTAATAGATTCACAAAGGACTATATAAAAAGGGTATAACGTGTTTTACAAGCGAGCGACGCACCCAAGCGAGCGACGCGCGCCCCACTAGCGCGTTAACTACGCAGCGCTATATTACAATACCGCAACAATTTCTTATACTCGGTGTAATATTATACTATTCTTTAGAGCTATTGCTATTATCTAATTGCTCTATATCTGCTATATAAGTGCGGGTGTTGTATCCAACCTCGCCGCAGCGCCCACAGCGTCTACTAACGCGTACCCTCTTCGTAGCTGTGTTGCCGTCGTTATAACTACTACCTTCCCTTTTAGCAATAAAGTTAGATACCTCCCTAACCATTAGCGTCTCCTCTGTCTGTATATACCGCCTTTTACATATTTTACGCTTTATTGACGCCTTAATAGCGTCTTATAGGTAGCATATTTCCTCTTACATTAACACTATATTATAAGCTATCTGTTAGGCGCCTTTACTTAGCTATTATACTTACTTATTTAACGAACTTCTAGAAAACCTAGGGCGGTTTCTTATCCTCTATTAAATGAGTATAGTCTAAGCCTTTAGTTCTTTAGCGTTGCGCGGTGTTTTCGCCTCCCATATAACGCCGTCTCGCTATGGTGGAGTTAGAGTCCGCAACCTTACGTTAAGCTTTAATAGCACCGCCTTTAGGTTAAATGGAAAAGCCTAGCGCCTTAAAACCCTACGCAAGCATTATCCTTAGTAAATGTCTGCTTGTAGGCAGCTTTAAAAGCTAGTAGGAAGGTTTCCTTACTAATATAGTAGACGTGGTTGTGTGCTAAGGCCGATATACTATCGCTATATACGCGCTTTAACGGCGAGAAGCAGGCGACGTTAAGAGGCTGTAATAGGTGTAATAAGTGGGCAGGCATATAGAGAGCGATTATCTTTTTTTCCTTATAGTAGTCCTGGAAATCTATAGAGCAATAGCTCTTATAGCTATTAATAATAAGCATTCTATATACCCCTACGGGCTTCGCATACTTATTAAAGTATTTAAGCTAGGTAAGCGCTAGATCGTTACTTGTCTAGCTATTTAGACTAACTAATATTACCTAATTACGTAGTATACCTAGGTTAAACTAGGTTAAGATTAGAACCTTACTAGTAAAGATAATAAAGGGTAGTATGCGCTTCCCTATCGCCCTAACGGCTTATACTAGGGCAACCTACTTATAATTACTAGGTTAAAGTTTCTTTGCTTTCCTAGGTTTCTCTAAGCCTATTACTATAAGCTAAGGCGTAATCTTGCCTATAAGGAAGCCAGACTTATTAAAATTCGATATATCCTTATTAGCGATACTATACTTCTCTTTTATAGTCTAAATAAGCTTAAACTAGCGCTAAATAAGCGCTAGGTCCTTATAGAGAGCTCGCTGTTAATTATACGGACGGCTCTAGCGCGTTTTTAGCTTAGGTGTACGCTTAATAAAGTTATTAACCTAGTTCTTGCTAATAGGCTTACCACCTTATTCTCTTAGCAGTTTATTAGCTATATCTTGTATTATAGCCTTTAAGGGCAGTAGCCCACGTAAAGAGTAATTAAGGATACTTTAAATAATAACCTCCTCTTCTAGTTTTGTAAGGCGCTTTAAGTTTAGTTTATAGTTACGTCTTATATATTGTCTAGCGCGATAGTGGCGAACTAAGGCTTTAGGGATATTATATACTTTTACAGCGTATTAAATACTTAAAATCTGCTGGGATTTAATATTAAAGATAGCAAGCTGTATATCTACTTCGGAAGAAGTCTTTTGGATATTACGTTGTTGAGATATTATATATTGTTACTACGCAGTCGACGCGCTGGTGGGGCGCGCGTCGCTCGCTTGTGAAACACGTTATTGTATATTAATCTTTAATGGCCATAGATCTTATTTAAGTTAGCTATTTTTTAATTATTGCTAGGAGCAAAGGATTCGACCCTTCTAACTTTTACCATATACAACTTACCTCCTCCAACCTCTAGATGTGGGTATATTTTAAGCATTAAAGCATCCCTTTAAGAAAGAGATACGTAAAGAGATATTTAATGGCGCAACTAAGATATTAAAAGTTGACTTCTTTGCATTCTTCCAAACCTTCCGCAATAAAGTCTTTAAGAATTGTTAAATTGCAACTAGCGCATTCCGCAAGACTGGGTTAATTCCCTTTAATCTAATAGTTGTTCTTATGAAAATAAAGGAATATTATCAGATGCTTAAAGAATCTCGACTATAAACACCTACTCCTCCTTAATAATCGTCATTACTCCTCCCATCGTCCTCCCCTGCTTTTGCAACCCTACCTCCGTAAACTCCAAATTGGAACGAATATTTGACACCTTTTATACTCTAAACACGAAAGCGAGGCTTTAATTACATTAAAGAGCGCAATATAGCAGCAATGGAAGGAGTTACACTAATTACACCGTCTGTAATTTAAGTTGCAGATAAAGTTGAAAACGTATCTTAAAGGTTAATGCTTGCTGGTGCTCTTGCGATGAATTAAATATACAATTTAAGTATTACAGAGGCCGCACGTCAAAAGAGAAAGAAAACTAGTAGTAAGATTATTCAGAAATATGGAGAGATATACGGTTACTAAGCTAGGAAAGATATTGCTGCTAACAAAGACGATAAGAAGAAGGTAATTAATATAAGGGAGCAGCGATTAATGAAGCCATGGAAGGTCAAATATAAGGTAATAGTAAAGAAGTTTAAACAGGACTATATAGAGGTCAAATTGAAGCATATTGGGTACGATTTACGGAGTTCGGACGAGCCTGTGTGGCCGTATTGATTTACATATAATATATCTTCAATTTATTTGTGTATTGCTGGTTTTTGCGCATTGAGCTCCCTTACCCAATTGGCGGTTTAGCCGAGGAATTGGGTGAGAGGTGACCGAACGATTAGAGCAGACGACCTCCACTACAACCAGTCTACAGCTATCGCGCTGCAGACGACCTCTCCCACAACCGGTCGCACGGTCGCACCGTAGACGCACCGCAGACGCGCCGCAGACGCAGACGACAACTACTACCACCATTACCGCAGACCTACTACCATTACCGCAGACGTACCGCCGTTGCCGCAGTACCACCAATAACGCAGACGTACCGTAGGCTATCAGGCCATCGCGATACAGACAACCACCACAACCACTACAACCACTATAACTACCGCATAGGCATACCGTAGATGCGCTAGGGTAGCTATAGTAGGGGGAAAGGGGTCGGCCCGTGTTACTTTAGCACGTAAAATATAAGGTGTATGGGCGAATTGGTGTTTATACTCTATACAGACAACCTTGTGAAAATTTTTCCTATAGGAGTGGGTTTATGTAACGAGGTTCGCCCTTATAAAATACCCGTTTTCTAAAACGTAAATCTAGGATTAATAGTCTACTTTTGGGGAGAGTAGCTATTAATTACTAATTCCCTACCTATTTCTTTAGTAAGGAGGAGGAACAAGGTACAGAATTAAAAAGTCGTATAGGAATAACTGGTAGTTGTCTCTAATCTGGCAAACTATATAGCTTCCTTTGTTCTTATATACAAAATATAACTAAAATCTATCTTTTAGAGCGCTTTTTCTACTCTAGGAACGGTAGAATACGGTAGAAATAGATAAAAGAGCTAGGATTTCCTTAGTATAAACTAAATATTAAAGAGCAAAATACCAGAACTAGAACTCCCCTAGTATTAATACGGGCTAGAGTGTCTACTTAGTTACTAGTATATATTAAGCTGCCTTAAGGGATTTATATATATAGGACTATAGCGCTATAGCCTAGAGGCTGTATATGTAGTATTATACGTAGTATAATACAACGGATATAAAAAATATAAAAAAAAGTATTTATCTTAATACTAGGAACTAAAAGAAACCCAAGACGAAATCCGCGCCTATAAGTTAACAATTAAGGAATATAAGAAACTTTTAGTTAATAGGGATAGTAAAGATTGGGATATAATAGAGTAAAGAATAGCTAAGATAGAGTAATTAGAAGCTAGGATTACGGAGCTTAAGAGTAAAAAGTTAGAGATAATACAAGAGCATAAAAATACATTAATTAACGCTATTAATTGTATTAGTGCTACGGAGCAAAAGATTAAGAAGCTTAAGAAGCCTTAAGAATTGGCATTTATAGACCTAGTAGCACCCTCGGGACAAATCTATTCTCTATATACTAGAAAAAAATAGAAAAATTGCAAAAGCGATATAGTTAAGAAGGGTTAAAAGCGTAGGGATATTTTCTAGCGTTTAATTTATAGACATACGTAGGGATAGGCCTTACACGTTTTTATTTTAAAGTTTTAATATTTTATACTTAACTATCTTCTTTATGCTTAACTTTAAATGGAGTTTAGAAGTTAGCAAAATCTATAGGTTATATAGTGTCTCAAATAGGCCAATAGTGCGTAATTTTCTGGCATAGTACTATAAAGATACTCGTTTAGCTCCTATAGAAGTCCCTTAAGCAGCACAGCTTAACCCTATACTATATTAGTAGATTATTATATTTAATTAAAATTAATATAAGGTTTAGATACTTATTTAGTAAAGCTAACTATTAAAAGAGAGGGAGGCCCGCTAACTGGCACCCTTTAGTAAAAAACCGATAGCGTACTTAAAAAAAGTTACTTCCTTATACTAGGGTAAGAAGAAATTGTATACCTTAAATATCTTATTACTAAATAGTTTAAACATTAAATTTATTCTAGAAAACCAATTAATAAAAACTAGATAACAATGTCGCTTACTTAACGCCCAATTAGCTCTAAAACCGCTATTTCCCTCCCGTATTTTTAAGTCTTAGTAGCTTAATATAGTAGCCCCATATTCTAGAAGTCCTCTCTAAATCCCTCTTACTTTCTACTATTTAGAGCTAGGGTCCGTTCTAGAGAGGTTACCTAGCTTAAAGCTAATTCGCAAGACTTTAACTCCTTAACCTTTTAATCTATAGCATTTTTAAGTCCTTATTCTACTACCTTCTAGTTTACCTAATTAACTTCGCTATTCTTATTATTGCGTAAGGAGGGCTTATCGTCCTTAGAATGCTTATAATTATCCACTTCTATCTTATATATTTATAATTACTTCTTTACCTTATTAAGTTCCTAATATAAGTAGAGCTATTTATAGGCTATAGACTAAAGGTTAGTGAGTACTTTACTATACTAATTGTAGAGATTTATATAGGCTTAATAGCACCCTAAATACATTTACCGCTCCTTATTAAGTATTCGTTCGTATTCCCCTTTTATAGCTATATTTAAAGTCTAGAACTAAGCTAACTCTTTTTAGGACCCTTTAATAGTCCTATATATATAATATAGTTTTTTATTAAGACCTCTTAGATTAATAGAATAGTATTAAGAATAAATCTCGTCCTTTTATATCGCGTTAGCATGCACCTAGCGGGGTTAAACAGTAATAGTTTAAAAAGGGATGGCTCTCTTTACCTAAGTGTTTTAAAAGGCTATATTTTAAGAGTCCATAGGTAATAGGCTTTATATCTACCCGCTTAGGTTTCTTTAAGTAGGTTATAGTTTTCTAATTTTATAAAAAATATAGGAGGGGCATAATCTAATAGTTAGATTTATATCTTAGGGGCTTTAATAAATAGTAAAACTTAGTAGCTTAGTAGTTCTAAATTTAGGTAGAGATTATTTTAGGGAATTATAAGATTAGATATATTTAGGACAAATTATATTAAATTATTAATCGATACTAGGAATGCAGATCTTAACTACTACCGCTTCTCTTACTAGGGTTAGCCCTTATATTATATTTAGTATAACTCCAGCTATAGTAAGTTAGCTTACCCTAAAAGTTCTACTAATAATTAGCTCGATCTTTTCTATACCTAAAAAAAAGATATATTAAAAAATTAATACGTATTAAATTATTCTCGGAGGAATGTTTAGTCTCTATAATGCTTTAGCTATCTAATTTATAAAATTTCTCGCTAAAGGCGCTCTCTATATCTATCTCTCGTATCTACTACTATTAACTTTAATACTAAAGACCCGTTAAAATACTTAAACAGTATTATACTTTAATAGACGTATAAGTCTCGGCTTAAATACTTCTAAGTCCAAAATTTATATAATAATAATCCGTCTACTTTAAAAAATGACTCTAGAACCTATAAATCTTTTTATAGTACTTTATAAAATATACTAACTTAAAACTAGGTATAAAGATCCGTAAATATAATATAGGGATTCGGTCTTAGGGAAGAGTATAGCTGGAGTTTATATACTTCTTAAGCTAGATACCTATCTAGTAAAGGTTTAAGCAATCTTACTTTAATAATTATACTCTCCTTCTATTAAACTTAATAGGATATACTCCTAATCTTCTAAAATCTTAGTATTTTCTTAACTGCAAAGACTAGCGACATTTCCTCCCTATCCAATATTAGTTTTATAATACTTTTTAAGGTTATTTAATCTTATACTGCGCTGCATTCTTACTATAGGTATCTTTATTTATATTCTTAAAAAGTATAAGTATTTAATATAAGTAATAGCAAACTGGCGCCATGGCGGATATTTATATTCGCTTACTATACCTTAAGGCTAATCCCTGCTATACTTTTAACACTTTTTTTAAGCTTCGCCTATAGATATATAGGCTCTATTTTAATACAAATCCGTCTAATTTAAATTTTAAGGGAGTAAAGGTTACTAGTACGATTATTCTTAATATATAAGCCGTTTTTATTAACAATTTATATACTTTATATAAATCAACCATTATATATAGGAGGATAGATAGGCTTATAAGGATTTCGTGTCAAGGTAATATAATTTAGATTTTACTAGGTTAAACTACTAACGAAAGACAGTAGAGTAATAACTATTAGAACAATATTAGCACCCTTTTATATTATAGGATGATTTAGTAGTTAACTAGTCGTTATCTATATAAAATTAATTCCATTGCAGTTCGTTTAGAGGTATATTAGTATATACCTAGGAATTAATATTAGGAACTATATAGTCTATATCTTTACGCCGTAACTTACGTATCCGCTAAGGTTCGTAAACATTATAAAAGTAAAAGCCAGCATTTTTAGCTTGTTTTAATGTGTATCTAACACTATTAAGGCATTACTATTAACTATATCTCCTTTTTTTAGCGCTTTTTTTTTCTATTTATAAGGCAACTTTAGCACCTTATATTTAGCCCGTATATTTTCTATAGTCCTAGTCTTGCCTATAGAGTTTTTAAGGAGATTAGAAATTTTGGCCGGTGTCTTATCGTCTATAGCAATATCTCTTAGGTAATTAATTTCGTCTTTCTCCTATTTTGCTATAGTGTTAATATATAAAGAATAGAAGGATATTTAGGAACTAGTATAAGAAATAATAGGGACTTTTATTACATAGTTGTTTTATATAATAATTACTAGCTCTAGCTCCGCTTAGCTGTTATTTATTAAATAGCCATGCTAAGCGCTTATTAATGCCTAGCCAATTATGCCTAATCCTTTTTTGCGATCCCGCGCTTTGTAAGAAAGCCAATTATAAGGCTGTATAGCTCTTATAGGCTAACCCACTAGCTATATAGGATAAGGCATAGCAACGAAAATATTAATATTCGTCATCTTTACTATGCAGACGTTTTATTATAACTCTACATTTAATTACGCCTTATTTATGCAACTATAACAAATTAGGATAATTTTAAGCTAGCTAAACTTGTTTACCTTTCCTTAAAGGGAGCAAACTCCAAAAAATACTCTAAATACTTCCCTAAACGTACTCCCTTTGTAATTATTAAAAAGTAGTTTTAATTAAAATAGCTATAGGAAAAATTGGAGCTAGGTTTTATTAAGGCATTAATTACATATTATATTAATAGAATTCGATTTGGTTTTTATTATTATATACACCACATTTAATCCATTGCCGTGGCGGAAAACTCTATTCGGTATATAACCCAAAGCAGTAAACTAAAGAATTTCGGTTAAACCATTAACCAGAAACTATCTACTAAAAACTATCTACTAAAAACCATCTACCAAAAACCATCTACTAAAATTTATCCACCAAAAACTATTACACTAAAAATCACCTACTAAAAACCATCTACCAAAAATCATCCACTAACCTTCTTTTAGTCCTTGTCTTAGAATCCTAGTTACCTAGCTACTAATAAATTCTATTCTATTAACTGAGCCTTTATAGCTAGAAGAGTTAGGTACCTAAGGGGGTGTTTGGTTATAGCTCCTAATTAAATCTAGAAGCTTTAAAACCAAGTTAATCTAGAGCCTTAATCTAATCTAGAGGTGTCTATTCGGTCAAATCTGGCGACTTTCTAATCTAGAGCTCCTCCAGATCGGCAACCGCGTCAAATTCGCACGCTTTACCGTATATAGTCGTTGAACTTAAGCTCTTAGCATTAGATCAATCTGGAGCTCCAGATTAATCGTTAAGTCGAATCTGGAGCTCTACTCGTGCGCCCGTCCAATTGCTCACTAATACACCATGCCCCTACCGCTACCACCCTTACTGATGACGGTATTATTACTGCAGCTGCAGGTCCTATACAATGTCCTCTTCTTAATTCTTACTGTCGCCATTTAAACCCGACCGGGCAGAAGACATCGCTAATTTTAACCCTTATTTAAGGCCTTTTTATTAAAATAATCAAACAAACAGTCGGCTTTATTTTAGATTAAGTACAACCACCAGATTAAGCGCCACTAATTATCTACTAATTAACGCCGGTAAAAGCATAGATCAACGTTAGATTAAAAAAGCTCTAGATTGCAACTAAACACCCCGTAAATCTTAAAAAATAGGATATCCTAGTATCTTTGGACCGGTGCTAATCCTATTCTAGTGCCCTAGTTTTAGGTCCAAGCCCTCTTCCAGGATCTCAATCTAGTATGCCCCGCCATTGGAAACTCTTGGCGCCTATC
>Ga0307515_10012025_pt1 | contig 16342 bp, 1 predicted proteins | sample 17_EM_MG_FD_194513 | JGI IMG/M metagenome (GOLD analysis project Ga0307515, IMG submission 194513) | Populus trichocarpa ectomycorrhiza microbial communities from riparian zone in the Pacific Northwest, United States - 17_EM | ecosystem: Host-associated > Plants > Roots > Unclassified | place...
AGATTTTTAAGACGAGATAAGAGATAACTAAGATTTTTAAGATAAGATAAGGCACACCTAAGGACCTATGATGGATAAAAACTGATGGAGTAGGGTAGTAGCTTAGTTTAAAGATATACGAATAAGCTCGGGATAAGAGTTCCTAATAGTATAAGATTCTTAAGACGAGATAAGTAAGATTTAAGATTCTTAAGATAAGATAAGAACACTAAGTAAGCCTAGTTAGACTAAGGCTGGAGCTAGGCTTAAGTTAGAAGCAAGCTTAGGATTAAAAAATCTAAGGGACTAAGAATTTAGAGAGCAAATTAGGATACCTATAAGTAAGAGGCAAGAGGCTTCTTTATAGATTAGAGAATCTATAATATAAATAGCAACTAGACTAGGAGATAGATATATAAACCTAGAGGATTTACTAGTAGGACATAGTGTTCGGGCTGAAGATTAAAAAGTTAATATTAAGATTAAGAAGTAAGAAGACTTTAAGGATTAGAGCGTAAGACACAAACTAAAGAAAACCATAAAAGAATTTAGATAAAGAATTATCGCATAGCAAGAACAGAAACTAGATAAGAGATTTAGCGTAGTAGGACGTATAAGGGACAGAGCGCCAATATACAGAATTATTAATAGGCCTAGGGCAGGTATACTAAGAGCTAAGTAGCTTACTAAACTAGAAAATAAGGAGGATCTAGGGATCCCTATTAAATTTAAGGAACGATATATAAAGGGCTGTCACAATATAGTAATAAGAAGATACTTCCTTACAGATAAGCCGTATACACTCTAGCAGCTATACTAAAAGTAGTATAGGCAGAGACATAATAATAAGTAGGAAGATTTCTATATATAGTTGGACGAAAAAGTTATCTAAGACCACCCGATTACGGAAAAGGCTATAAATTATATTAAAGGAGCCTTAATTATAACATTAAAGGATTTAAAGGAACGATTAGAGGACTAGAGAAGTAAAAGACATATTTTAGTACCTATAAATAAAGTTATAACGTTTAAATTAGTATAATAAAGGTTTAAACTTAAGGATAAGGATAAGCTAAGAGTTAACCTAAAGCACCTAGCATACTATACGCTATTATAGATTGCATGCGTGGATGATATATATAAAATATATAGGAACCCAAAGGAAAAGAATTGGAAATACCTTATAAGAATATATTAGATAATAGATAAGTAATAATACAGGAATGCTAAGTATATATATAGCTAGTATCTAGTAGAAGTTTAAGAATAAGGCAACTTAATACTTTAACTAGGAAGATTCCTTACAGAAGAATGCCTAAATAAATAACAATAGTAGGAATATATAGAGAACACCTGTCTATAGTATATTAAAGACAAAAAGTAAACTAGGTATTAGCTAAAGAGTAAGCTAAGTATATAAGGATTAAGTAGCTAATAGTTAGAAAAAGTAGAGGCCCACGGAACCAGAGGGAGCCAGTAGTAAAGCCTTAGACCCTTAAAGGAATTTAAGGATAACACCTAAATTTACAAGTTAAATAGTAAGATTAGCAGTTTAAAGCGCTAATAGATAGTAGAGTAATAAGGAACTATATCTTACTAGCAGCAGTTAAAAAAATGGGATTACTATATAGATAGAAGGAATATCCTTACCTATTAGTAATAATTTTAGGAGATCCGATAGCCTATAGAGGAGGCATTATTAACCTTAAAATAGGACCTATTTAGATAACCATTAAGGGAAGACAGATCAAGATATCTTTTAACATATTACTATTAGGGAATAATAAGGCAGTACTAGGAATGCCTTAATTACAGGAATATAATTTAAGGATCAATTAGATTACAGGTTAGGTCGATATTAGGGATACTTAATGCCGTAAGATGCGATAATAAGCTAAGTTGGTATAGTACTAAGTAAGAGCAACCTATAAAGAAACAGAAAAAGGACTAAGTTATATACTAAAGAGATACTATAAGTATAGTAAGAAACTATAGTTACTAGAAAGTGAAAAGCTATTAAAATATATAGTATGGGACTATAAGATAGAATTAGAACTAGGAATAAGTCTAAGGTTCTTTTTAATCTATAAGCTTACTAAAGAAAAAGGTAGAGCATTAAAAGAGTTTATCTAAGAGAACTTATAAAAGGGATATATTAGACTATCGCAGTTATTAGCAGGATATCCAGTATTGTTTATACTAAAGAAAAATGGTAAGCTAAGGCTATGTATTAACTACAGATAGTTAAACAGCATCACCAGAAAGGATAGGTACCCTTTACCCTTAATTAGCGAAATCTAAAATAGGATAGGTAACGCGCAAATCTTTATAAAGATAGATCTAAGATAGGCGTACTATTAGATCTAGATTAAGGAAGGCGACGAATAAAAGGCAGCCTTTAGGTTAAAGGAAGGACTATATAAACTATTAGTTATACAATTCGGGCTTATAAACGCACTAGTAACGTTTTAGAAGTGTATTAACAATGTATTAGGAGAATACTTAGATAAATTTATTATAGTATACCTTAACAATATTATTATCTACTTAATAACTAAGGAAGAGTATAGAGAACACATTAAATGGGTTTTAAAGAGACTATAAGAAGAACAAATGCTAGTAGTAATTAAGAAATGCGAATTCTTTACTAGGAAAACCGATTTTGTTAAATTTATTATTAAACTAGGCTAACTTAGTATAGATCCAAAAAAGATTAAGGCTATAGTAAATTAGCAAGAACTAAAGAACGTTATATAGTTAAGATTATTTTTAGGGTTTTATAATTACTGTAGAAGGTTTATAGCGCAGTAGTTAAAGGATATTAAGCCACTTACGCGACTAATAAGGAAAGAAGAACTATAGGTATAGGGAAAGGAGCAGTAAGAACTATTTAAGAAAATTAAGGAATTATTTACCTAGGAGCTAGTTCTTAAGATCTATTAACTAAAACTAGAGACGGTTATAGAAATAGATATATTAAACTATACACTAGGGGCGTGCTTTATATAGAAATATTAAAATAGATAGTACCTAGTGGTATACTATAGTTAAAAGATAATACTACTAGAGTTAAACTATAACATCTATAACAAGGAGTTATTAGGTATAGTTATAGTACTAAAAAAATAGAGAGCATTCTTATAAGGTATAGAGAAACTATTTATAGTTAAGACGGATTATAAGAACCTAATAGGATTTTTAATAATAAAGGAACTTAACTAAAAATAGATTAGATAGGCAGAGATACTTATAGAATACTATTTTAAGATTTAGTATACTAAAGGCATAGACAATATATAAGCAGATGCTTTAAGTTAAAAGGCTAAACTATAAAATAAAGAAAAGCTATTAGGGGCTTTACTATAAAAGGATATAGACGGACTGATTAGGTATAATCATTTAAAGATTATAGCAACTTAGGAGAAATTAGAAAAAGTTTATAAGTTACTAAAGAGCTTTTAGGTATAAAGAATTTTAAAGGTATAACTAAAAGATCTACAGACGGATATATATAAAAATTAAGAAGCTAAGTATATCCTAAGAAGTATAGCAGAGTAATTTATAGAAGAATTCTATAAAGGATTAACTTAAGGATATAATGGAGCTATGGGCTTAGTATTAAGACTTTAAGAGGAGTATATTATTAATAGAATTTAAAGGATAGCTAGGAAGGTTATAAAAGAATATCTAAATTACTAAAGGAATAAACTAATAAGATATAAGCTATATAAAGGGCTATAACTTATTAAAATACTAAAGAGACTATAGGAGGTTATATTATAGGACTTTATTATTAAGTTACTAAAGTTAAGAGACCCTATTACCGGATAGAATTATAACGCGATTTTAGTAATAGTAGATAAGCTTATCCCTTACAACGTTAAAATGGGCCCTGCGGTTATCGATAAGGGACTAGCCAATCGGAGAACCTGGTTCAATGCAAGTGCCCAATTAAATCCAGTAGCGAACTCTCTAGGGACCCCAACGTTGTAAGGGATAAAGTAGGGATACTTTATAGCATATATAGAGGAAATCTTAGCGGAAGATGTTGCTAAAATCTATATTAAAGAAGTGTTTATAAAATATGAAGTACTAAGCAAAATTATATTAAATAGAGATCTAAGATTTATAGCAGTATTTTAAAAAGTATTCTTAGCGGAATAAGGAGTTAGAGTAGTAACTTCTACTATATATTATCCGCAGACAGACAGTTAAACGGAAAGACTAAATTAGATACTAGAGCAGTATCTAAGACACTATATTAATTATATACAAAATAATTAGGTATTGCTATTATTAATTATATAGTTTACGTATAATGCAATACCTTAAGAAGGAATAGGCATATTACTATTTAAGGCAAATTACGGATATAAGCTAAGAATATTATTGTTATCATAATAAGCGAAGAAAATAAGTAGCATAGCTAAAGAAAGAATAAAGACGTTAATAAATCTTTATATAGACCTTATAGAATTAGTAAAAAAGGTATAAGAAAGAATAAAAAGGTACTATAATGCTAAGAGATCTAAGGGACTAGATCTTAAGGAGGGAGATAAAGTATAGCTACTATATAAAAATTTTAAGAGTTAATAACTAAGTAAGAAGTTAAACTACGTTAGACTAGGACCTTTTAAAATTAAGAAGAGGATTTTACTAGTTATATTTAAGTTAAACCTACTAGCCAAAATAAAAATCTACTCTATATAGCATATCGCGATGCTAAAACTAGTATATGGGAATATTAAGCTACTAGTTTATAAGGCAGATATATATAGAGGGTAAGAAGAAGACAAATAGTAAGTTTTGAAGATTATTAGTTATAAGGACATTAATAATAAAATATAGTATAAGGTTAAGTAGATAGGCTATAATAAGACTACCTAGGAGCTACTAGAGAACCTAAAGAACGCTATAGGAAAGGTATAGGAGTATTAGAAGAAATTAGGTTAGGCAGTATTAATAAAGAAGGATTACTAAAAAAAATAAGTCACCTAAGGGGGACCTAAGAGGAGCAGTTGCTGAACTACTTAGATTTATTTCCTTCTCGGCTAAAAAGGAATCTATTCTTTTATTACTAAGTTCCTATAGACCCTATTCTATAAGTTTCCATTCCTTAAAACAACCCTTTTTAAGATAAAGTAATTAGGCGGACGCCGTAATATAGGCTTTAAGAGCTTTCTGCTTTATATTATAAAAACGTTTTAACTTAGCAAGGGTTTAAAACAGTTTACTATTTAGCTATATAGTAGTAGATTAAACATAAAACCCTAAGATAAATTAATTAGGGAACTAGACGACTATTAAGAGTAATAGGTCGCGTATATTTAGCATTAGAAATAGAGCGAACGTTATAGGACAAATAAATATTCGCTTTGGTATACTTTAAGTAAAAGGACGGTTATTACGAAGATAGGTTCGCTAACATAATATAAATTAATCCCTTTTTTAAGCAGCGAGAATATAGAGATAGTATAATCTCACTAAGAGATAATATCGCAGCAATAGTACGAGCACGACGTTGCGCCTGCGAAGAAGAAGGAGCCTTAGGCATAATAAGTAATAATATTAACTAAATTAATTAAACGGATATTATACCTCTAGTAAACGACTTAGAGATATTAGGAATCTTTAAAGACGAAGATAAAAAGGAGGGAGATAGTGTTATAGACGCTTTAAGTACAATATTATAACTACTTAGAGAGGAGTTAGAAAAAGCTAGTTAGTTAATTTAGGCACAGTCTAAGATGGAGCTAATAGAACTATGTAATAAGGAATAGTAACTAAGGTTATATAACGTTGTATATAGTATACGCAGTGTATAAGGGGAACGTACGTATAATACGTATAATACGTATATTATATATAAGAAGGATTTTATAGGAGTATAGTTATATATTTAAGGACCCTTAGTCCCTACCTAGATAGTTCCTTCCTTATAGTAATTCTTAGAATATAATTAGAGTTAATCTATTGGGCAACTACTCCACCAGTTATTATTACGTTGTTAACTTTAATTTACATTACCTATACACCTAGCCTAATAATGAGCCTATTGTAGTTCCTACTATAAGGTTCCGTTACACTTAATATATTACTTAGCAAAAACCTACTATTTAAATATTTATATATATATACTATTAATATAATACCTACTGCGCGGATATCTAGGCTTAACCTAGGGCCTATTATAACTAGAGAGGCTTCTATATCTAAAACCTATAAGGTACTAAATAATATCTTTCTCTATTAAATAAATCTATAATATACCGATAAAGTATTTAAGGAGTAACTATTTTTAATTTATGGTAATTAAAAGACTATAAAGCTTATTTAGTTATATTGGGGAGAACATATTAAGTTAATATCCGCCTATAATAGCCTGCGTTAGGCTCTGCCTATTCTAGCTCTTTAGTACCTAAAGCTAAACTACCTATATATAGTTATATAGTATTACTATAGTAGCGAGCAATTAGACTAAGAGTACTCTACGCTATATACCTATATAAACCACCTAGGTTAAAGAAATATCCTAGCTAAGTACACGCTATTTTATTATATAGAGGAGCTAATTCTCTATAGCTTTAACGCTTATATTATAGCGTTACTCTATACTTAGATTAAGGACTTCTATAACATTAAGTCGCCTATAGATATTAAGTAATACCTTAAAAGTCTATCTCCGCAACGTCTATTACTACTTAGTAAAAGTATAATACTTTATAAAGCTTAACATAGTTATTACCTTTAATTAAATCCGTGTTTATAAAGGAGATAAGAAGTATATAGCTTTCTGTATATAATAGGGACTCTTTAAATACCTAATAATGTTATTTAGTATAAAGAACGGTCCTAGTATATTTTAGTAATACGTTAATAATATACTTCGCGAATTCCTTAATATATTTATTACCGCGTATATTAATAATATCTTAATCTATTTATCTTTACTTTTTAAGTATTAAAAGCATATCTAAATAGTCCTTAAACGCCTATAAGACGCGGGCTTATAATATAATATTAAGAAATATAAGTTCTATACGTCTAAAGTTATATACTTAGGCCTAATTATATCCCGTAATATAATTAAAATAGACCCTAAGAAAATTGCTATAATTATAAACTAGGAAAGTCCTAGTAGTATATAAGATATTTAAAGGGTTCTAAAATTTATTAATTACTCCTTAAAAATTATTTAGCTATTAGTAAACTTAATAAGAAAGAATATAAGATTTAAATAAACTACTAAATATAAATAAGCTTTTAATAACCTAAAATATTATTTTATAACTGCTCTAATTCTTACCTACTTTAATCTAAACCTTAAATATATTATTAAAACAGACTTATCTAATTATATACTAGGAGGGGTGTTATTATAATATAATAAGAACAGCGAGCTATGCCTAGTAGCCTTTCTCTCCTAAAAACTTACCCCTATTAAATTAAACTATAAGATATATAATAAGGAACTACTTATAATTATAGATGCTTTAAAGAATAGCGTTTAAATTTTAAAGAATTATTATTTCTAATACGCGTATTAACGGACTATAAAAACCTATAATACTTTATAACTATAAAGCAATTAATATAACACTAAATTTACTAGGCCAAATACCTCTTATAATTTAACTTTAAAATTATATACTAACCTAGTAAACTTAATTAAAAGCCTAACTTATTAATATAATAATTATAAAACTTACCTATAAACGCCTCTAATAAACGGATTATAAATTAATTATAAATTCTACTACCCCCTAAACGCTTTAAAAAACTATACCCTATATTTCTAAACGCGGAGCTTAATAGGAATAAATTAGAAATTAATAAATTAATAGAGTATAAATATAAGAATAATCTCTGGATAGCTAATATAATAAAAGTAATTTAAATAGGGAAACGGTAATATAAGGATATTATACTTACTAAATGCGAAATTTATAATAATTAGTTATACTATTAATAAAAGATAGTAGTCCTAAATTCTAAACCGTTATAATTTAAAATACTCGAATTTATACACAATTCCCCTAGAGTAGGGCATCCTAGCTATATAAAGACCTATAAGATTATTTAATAAGTATATTACTAGCCTATAATATACAACTATATATAAAAATACGTTTAAGTATATAAAATATACGTGCGTAGGAAAACCTCTTATATAAAGAAATAAGAAGTACTTTAACTATTACTAATTTTAATATAAATATAGTAAGATATCTTAATTAACTTTATAGTTAACCTACCTAATAATAATAGGATTATAAATATTATAGTAGTTATTAACTATTTTATTAAGTACGTCTTTAAGCTATATATACTTCCTAATTTAATAATATCTAACCGTGGAAGCTAGTTTGTTTTAGACTTTTAGCAAGCCCTATATAAGCAATTAAGTATATAAATATAACTTTTAACTATATTTTATCTGGAGATAGACGGTTAAACTAAAATTATAAACGCAATTATAGAATAATACCTATAAGACAACTAGAAAAAGTGGCTACCTTTAACTAAGTTTACTGCAAATAATATAAGAAATAAATTAATAGGCGTAACGCCGTTCTACATAACCTACAAATAAGACCCTTAACTTAAATTTAAACTATAACCTAAAATTAATATAATAGGACCTATAATTAAGAGGATTTAACTAATTAATGTATATAACTTTGCTAATTAAATAAAGCAGTTAACGGAACTATTATAAAGTAAATTAGTATAGGAATAGTATATAAATAAAGGATAAGCTCCCGCGTAGGACTTTAAGAAAGGTAATATAGTTTACCTAAATATATAAAATCTAAAGACTTAATAACCCTTAAAGAAACTAAACTAGAAGTTTACGGGCCTATACTAAATTAAAAAAACTAAGCCTGTATACTTATAAGCTTAAACTACTAACTAAGATAAAAATATATCTAACGTTTTATATAAACTTACTGTAACCCTTAAAGGGTAAACCTATAACTCGCGAAGTACTACTACTACCTTCTATAATTATTAATAACGGTAACGGTTCTTACTTTATTAACTTAATTAATAATATATAATAAAAGACATAGTCTAAATAATTTAAACTTCTTATTAAATAGGAAGGATATAAGATATAAATTTAGGAACCTTATAAGCAAATTAAAACCAATATTGTTAGGAATAAAGGCAAATGGTCACCATATAAGGCATATTGCCGTCACGTATAGCAAGTTGCCGTTACGTGCAGCAAGTTGCCATCACGTGCCGCCGCGGCACTAGCGTAGTAAGGAACCTTAAGTTCCTTACCCCTTTCTTTAAGAAGAATATAGAATAATCATTATACTATTTACGAACAGTAGCTACGTAATATCCCCCTTATATAACCAACACTAATTAGTAGTTAACTTTACTATTATACTATAGAGCAGCTAGGTATTCCACCAAGAAGAGACGAGCTACTATACTAGTGCTACTCGTGCTAAAGGAAGCTATCTTTTAAGGTTAGAACTAGTTCTAAACCTTAAATAGAACTCTTCCACAATCTAAGGATCTAAAAGGCCAGAACTGGTCCTAAGCCTTTCTAAAATTATAGATTCTTACGTCCATTATATAGAATAACACGCTTTATAAGTCTTTGCGATTTAAGGCTAAAACTAGTCCTAAGCCCTATAATTATAAATATACGTCTAAACGCGTACTAAATGACAATCCCTATACTAATAATACTTCCCTCCCTCCAAAAATATAGCTACGCCTACTTTAAATAACTGGAAAAACTCCTTATTACTAGGGGTAGCTAAGCACGCAAAACTTATTAATAAAGATTAGGACGAATTCGCCTTTAATATAACAACTTATACCATAAAATAAGTTAATAGCTTTCTCCTACACTATATTATATTCTACCAAAATAGATATTACGCCGATTTACAACTATAGGAGTATTTTAGGGAGGATTTTATAGGATGGACTGCTAATACCTAGGCACTTAGCAACGTTAATATTATTTAAGATTTTTAAGACTTCCTCCGTAGGAATAGGGTATATATTACTAAGAATAGTAACCTAATTGCTAGTAATATTTAGGCCGTTATTACTAGTATAGAAGAACTAATATAGACGGAAGCTAAGATTATATATTAACTACGGAAACCTAAAAATAACCCATATTCTTTAGAAGGTAACTTTAATTTATATTAAAACCCCTAGAACGCTAACCCCCTACCTAGAGCTATTCTCCCACCTAGAGGTGCCCTCCTACTTAGAGTTACTCCGCCTCTACCTCCTTTACTCTAGCTAACTAGTAAGCCTTTATTATAAGAAGTTACGAATCTAATAAAGGTATATTCGGATAAAGAAAAGAAGTTTAGAGGAGAACTATATAATATACTCAGAGTAAAACTATAGGTTTTCTATAACTGTTACAATAAGGTTAAAATTTAACGCCACTAGTACCACTATACTTTCTCCATTATATTAAAGGGACGGGCAGTAATATTCTATTACGACTATATTATAGGTAAAAACTATAGCTTTAATATAATGCTTTAGCTTACTAAAGCCCACTTTAAGACTAATAAGAATTGCTAGCTTTATATATCTAAATAGTAGGAGACTATATTTTAAAGAGTTATTACTTCTAACCTAATAAAGACTTATTTAGAGTGCCTTTAACTACTCTTTAATAAACTCTAGAAAATCTAATATAGCTTTACCAAAACTTATTAAAATAAGAACAGCCTAAGGGACTAGGTTATCTTAGTATGCCATAGCGTTCTTAAGTATAACTTAGCGCTATATAAACCTATAAATATATTTAAAGGAGTATATACTAAGCTACGCTCTGCTATAGGTACTGCAATATAAATATAAGAATCTTAATAGTTCTATACCAAAAACCCTACCTAACTAAGTATTCCTAACTAATATAATTATAACTAGACTAATTAAATATATAGTAGCCGTAGTAGGGAATATAGAAGAGAATATAATTAACGTTAACTATAAGGCAACCGTAGAGGTCCTAGTAAAGGTTTATTTTAAAGTAATTGCTAGAAGAAGTGCTATATTTATAAGAAGCCAAATTACTAATTAACTAGACACTCCCTTAATAAGTAAAAAGAGGCATATAATAAGTTCCGTTAAAGTATAAGAAATATTAGAAATTATAAGGTTATTATAGCCTACTTTTAAAGCTTCCTAGTTTAATATAAAGGCGTAAAAGACCTTAAGGGTAAAGTTAATAAGACTAAACAGCTCCTTATAGATATGGAAATTAAGGACTACTTACCTAACTAATACTTCACTAAGTATAGTGAGGTAAATAGTATATAAACCATCACTGTTCTTAATAACCAATCTATACTCTATTTTATTACGAAGTTAGATATCTTTAATAAGCTAAAGAAGAGCTTTACGTTTTCCTTTAACAACAGATACTTAGCAAACGTCTTCTATAGTATTATACCAAATACTAGAGCCGCAGAAGTATCTATAGTAGGAGAACCTTAAGTTTAAGCCCTTTAGTAGCTTAATAGCTCTATTTAGATTAACTATTTAACGGTAGGCTAACACACGATTCGTTTTAGCAAAGGTACTATAATCTCTCTTAGCATAATTAGGGTTTAAACCCCCTTAGGGTATATTACTTTTTACGTTATTCCTATAAACACTCCGTTTCTATTTTGCATCAAAGATATAAATAAATTAGGCATTAGGCTTAATAACCTTAAGAATATACTTATTTAGGGAGATAATTAGGTGCCCATTATACGCAAGTGGGGTTACCCCTAGTTACTCCTTTATTAACTAGAAAAGAGTATTACTTAAAGCTACTTAACTAAGTTGAAATTACGCTAACTACACTATTGTTTTAGCTACCTATCCGTTTATTAATTGCTTAGGGTTCTTTAATAAGCAGGCTATAAAGTTAAGGTTAAGGCAATTAAGCATCTTATAAAATACTGCTACTACTACTAAATAAACCAGAGGTCCCCTAGCCGATTTAAGTTTACCCTTAAAGATAACTACAACTTTAACTTCTGTATTATCGTTAACGTTATATATCTTAGCGGTAAGCTAGTACTCTAAGTTATTAACTTCTTAACCTCCTTTTAAGCCGCACGATTTTTAAAGGATATATTAGCTAGGAACGCATAGGATACCCTTTAATTATACTAGATTAATATCTACCTAGGACCCCCTAATTAAATTGTCTATAATATAGGAAAGAACTTCTTATCTATAGAGTTCTAACAATAAATAAAGGCAATGGCAATTAAGGTTAAGGAAGTCCCTATTAAGGCATATAATAGTATTAGAAAAGTGGAGTAATATTACGCGCCATTACGCCGCGTATATAAGATTATCTCTTTAGAACTAAAGGACACTAGCGAAGAACTTACCTTATAAATAGCTGTTAAAGCTATTAACAATTCCGCTAGCCTAGATAGACTCGTACCTATATTACTAGTCTTTAGCACCTACCTATAAATAACTAACAATTCTCTACTATCTCCCTCTATTATATAATAAGTTAAGGCAATTTATAAGGCAACAAAGGAGGTGCAACGCCTCTATACTATACGTTAGGTCAATAACGTACTAGGAATAAGAAATGGCCTAAATACCTTAACTATGCTTAATCTGCCGCTCTAGTCTAAAGTACGCGTATAGTATAAAAGGGGAAAATAGTTAGGCCCATATTAACTTATTATAATTAATAGTTAAACTTATACTATTTAAATGCCTTACGGACTTACCTAATTCCATTTAACTGTTATTAAGCCTTATTATAAAAATAACAATTCTAAGCCTTTATAGGATGCCCTAGAAGATACCCTAAAAGAGAATTATAATTAATATACTCTAAAAGGCGACTATAATCCCAATATAATTATAGTAGATGCGCTATAACTATGACGCGGTAGAGGTCGCCTAAAGGGATTACAAAATTGCCAACACCTTATTAATTTTAAAGAATAATTTATTACCGCTATTAAGAATAAAGTTAAGTTATTAATGGCCTTTATAACAGCTAAAGAGAAGGCTAACTTTAAGCTTGTAAAACAGCTCTAAAAGGAAGGTCGTATTATAACCCTAAGAGCTCCTTTCCAAGCATCTAATAAGCAGGAGATTGACGGTCTTATTATAAAAGGAGTCTTTAAATTCGAGAAATATAACCCTACTAAGTTTAATAGAGTTCGCATCTTTAAGTTAAGAATGGTTAATAAGATTAAGGGTAAAGCTACTAATACCCTATTTAAGAAATTAAGGCTTATTATCTAAGGTTATAATAATAATAGTAAAGAGATAATTCTTATATAATCTCCTATAATTTAATGAGCTAGTTAACAAGTTATTATTATATTAGCTCCCTCCTTAATAAAGAATAGAATAGTAGTTTATTTACGAGATATTACTTAAGCCTACACTTAATTAGAGACACACCTTTAGCGCTTAATATTAGTATACCTTCCGGAGTAAATTCGCCACCAGTATCCTAAAGACACGATTATAGTTATACTTAAGCTATTATATAAAATTATAAAGGTAGGAATTTACTAGTAGGCTATCTACAGCAAGCATCATAAAGAGAAGCTTTTAATAACTACTTTTATATTTAATCCCTGCTTCCTTATTATAACTATAGAAACCCTATTTAAAATCATTGGTATATAAACTAATAATATAATTATCTTAGGAGACGACTAATTCTTAGCTCTTAAAGAGGATAAGCTAGTAAAGGCAAATCTCATAGCAAAGCTAAAGGAAAAGCTTGACTTAATAACACCATTACTCTTTAATAGATGCATCCTCTCCCTAAATAAGGATTTTATTGCTTTATACCAGAAGGGTTAAGGCAAAAAGATTAACGTTATTAATATTAATTCTCTAAAGTAAGGATATATAGAGCAACGCGCTCGCGGAGCTTATATTGCTTCTATCTATTAACCTAAGGCTTTATTTAATCTCTCTATTGCCACCTAATATTAGAAACTAACTAAGGATAATATTCTTGCCCTAAATAAACGTCTTTTTTAGTAAATAAACTATCTTAACTGGGGACTATACTATACGCCGGTTAATCTTCCCACTACTAAGCTCTTTATATTTATTAATAGATTGTTTATAAATAATAAAGATTTTAGCTCCTAGTTAGGATATAAGATTATTATCGCGAACAAATTTACTAGAGAGAATAACTTTATAATTTATAGCAATCTTATCTATTAGAGCTTAACTAAGAGTAAGCGCATTACCTAAAGTATTTTAGCGTTAGAGATATATAGAATAGTTAGCGGAGTTAATATAGCAATTATAATTGGAACTACCCTAAAGATAATTATAGATTAACTTAAACTTCCTATTATCCCTACAATCGTATACACTAATTTATTTTCCCTCTATAAGTGTTTAGTTAAGCTTAGTACCATAAAGGAGAAGCGCCTTATAATTAATATTATGGCACTTTAGTAATCCTACAAGCGTTAAGAACTCTTTAAGATTTAATAGATTAATGGCTAAAATAACCTAGTAGATATAATAATGAAGGCGAACCTAAATAAGGCACTAGAGATATTTGTTAATATAAATACTCTACGTATATAAGTTAAAGGTTAGGTTAAAAGGGAGTTTTTAGAAATTTCTTAATTATATAAGGTCTTAAGATGTCTAGGAACTTTAACCGGCGGTTAAAGTTATCTAATTAGTTAGATTTTACAGACCCTAACTTAAACTAGCTAATTAGGATTTTCCATCCCTGGGATAGAAAATCGCTATTAGCTTACTTACCGCTAGCGCCTTAGCGGCCCTACTAATAAAATACCTACCTATAACTTATAAGTAAGAAAGCACTATATACTAAGAGGCAAATTTTAAGACAGTGAGACTTATATTATAATAGCAATAGTAAATAAAGAGGATTAATTTTTGTTCTGCTAATTAAGCGGTATATATATATAGATGGCAACCATAAAAAAAGAGTTACTAGTGTTGGGAATAAAGGCAAATAGTCACTATATAAGGTATATTGCCATCACGTATAGCAAGTTGCCGTTACGTACGGCAAGTTGCTATCACGTGCCGCCACGGCACTAGCGTAATAAGGAACCTTAAGTTCCTTACCCCTTTCTTCAAGAAGAACACAGAACAATTATCATACTATCTACGAACCGTAGCTACGTAATATCCCCCTTATATAACCAATAAATATACCTTCCCTAGTAAAAGAATTCCATAAGGACTATCCTTTGCGGCCTACTTTAGCTAAATAGATATAATATAAAGGTAAATAACTACTACCTAATATAAATATATAAAAAATAATAGTAGGAAGCTCGAAATTAAAAAGAGCTTAAAATATATTATAACGTTTATAATACGGTTATATAATATATAAGATATTAAAGAACTTTAACCGCTAGTTAAAGTTATTTAATTAGTTAGATTTGCCTTGCTAAGACCTACTATAAAGATATTAGTTCTGCTTACCGCCCTAACTAAGTTAATAGTAATTTTCTATACTGGGTATAAAAAATCCTAATTAGTCTATTTATAATTAGAACTAGTAGAACTTTATATTACTACCTAACGTAAATATATAAAAACGCGATAAGTTATAAAGTCTTAACTAAATTAAATTGTTTTAGACCTTTGGCTAAAGGGAGGGGGGGTACTATAACGGGACTAGCCTAGTTACAGTAGGAATATCTTAGTAAAATACTTAATAGATAAATTCTAACGCTTTAACTAAATTCTACTAAGTTCTACTAGATTAATTAAATTTTACTAAAGTTAGTTAAAGACCGCGTACGTATATGCGCACGTATTAACCACTAAGACCCCTAATTATTTAATATATAACTCTCTTATTATTCCTTTTTCTTCTTTATATAACGTCTTATTCTTAGTAAGAGCTATAACGTAATCGGTAAGTATCCTGGCCACGCAAGTAAGCTGGCCACCTTAAAACCCCACCAAAAATTAGAAAATTCATACCTTAATATCTTAACAACCACTTAATAATAAATTCTAATAATTTAGATTTAGACTTTTATATACGCTTTGCAGCTTCTATTAAAGTTGCATAATAATTTGTATAATTACAGCACCTGTTGTACCAACCGCGTGCCTACGCGCTCGGTGCACCAAGTACGCGTTTACGCGTTCGGTGCACCAACCACCCGCTTACGCGTCTGGTACACTCCTGAAACACTAGCTTAGGGGGGAGGTGCGTTAGTATATAGACCACGTAGCCTACCTCAATAGAATCGACAGTCACCACCGTCTAAATAAGCATACGATACTATACGTATTTCGTGCCCCTAGACACGACTCACTACCATTAAATTGGTACCAACAAAATTAGTTATTTTTA
>Ga0307515_10012026_pt1 | contig 16341 bp, 18 predicted proteins | sample 17_EM_MG_FD_194513 | JGI IMG/M metagenome (GOLD analysis project Ga0307515, IMG submission 194513) | Populus trichocarpa ectomycorrhiza microbial communities from riparian zone in the Pacific Northwest, United States - 17_EM | ecosystem: Host-associated > Plants > Roots > Unclassified | place...
TCCTCAATCCCCATCGGCACTCCACAATCTGGATTGGAGCTTTGATATTTCATTCAGCGCTCAATACAGTGTTTCTGTCGGCACTCCTCCTCTACAATGGGCGCTCCTCAATCCACTTCTCGACCTCAATCAGGAGCGACTCTATTACTTTCCAGACTCTTTACCTCCCTCCCTTTTGGCGATGCTCAGCATAGATGGGCTGCTCTGCTGGATAGGTGCTCCTTGGCCTGGATTTGCGCCCCACAATTTCATTCCGCACCCCTCCATCACCATCATCTCTCCTCTTGCCAACCCTGCACTCCATGTCAGGCAGTGATCCGTTCCTGGTGGTGCACCACTTTTCCCCGCAAATTCATCATATTTCCTTTCAAACTCCATTTTGATTCACTGCAAGCTAACCTCTCAATTCCAACCCTTCAGATATCACAAATCGAGCCAAATGACATCGCAATTGAATTTCACCCACTCGCCAGGCCCGAATCATTCGGGAATACACGGAACGCCTCCAGCTTCTTTGCGCCATTGATGAATTGTTTGTTCCTGTGTTTGTCGGCCCTGAAGAGATGGGAGATTTAGTGGATGACATTGAGACAATGATCGATTGATATCATCAGATCGCATAGCCGGGTTAGTGTTTCTGGTTTTCTGCTTTCATTTTTGAATCACTCGTCTTTTTCTTTGGTTCTCCTTAATGTAGCAATGCAAACAGTAGAATGTTGTAAGAGATGCTGAGTACTATAGTATGATTTAGAAGTTGATAATGAACAATAATCTATGCATCATATGTGGAGGGTATTCTTATTGCTTGCTTACATCTGGAGAATCTCAGATAACGCCTGCAGTCCTTCAAATGAATATCCCTAAGAACCCAGCCATCTCTCAGAGTTAGTATGGGATTCCCACATTGGTTGGGCGACAGTCCCAGGTGCTCCCAAACTTAGCACAACTGCTCCCATGGTGTTCCCATACCAGTCATCGGAGATCCCAGTGACTCCGAAGGCCGGCCAAAATGCCCTCCTAGGGTCTGATTCTCTCCTGAAATTGACCCTTCAAACTTTACACTCCACCTCCTCTCACACACTCCTGGAGGCTCCCAGTGACTAAAATGCATCTTGCTGATGTTGTCTGATAACACCAGTCATAGAGTGAATGGAATCCTGGCGTTGTAGTGACTAGACGTTTGAATCCTATTCTGGCATTGTTCGCAATTCTCCAGCCCACGCTATTTTTCGTCTTGTACTGATGAGACTCATCAAAAATCCCAACACTCCACGCACAGTGTGAGAGTCGGCCATTGCTTGATGGTTTCGCTCTGGATGTCAAGGTATCATACGACATAAGGTGGATATTCCATCAGTTTTCCGGCTCATCAATACTGTTATTCAGATTCTCGTAGGTGAGATTTGCATTTTCGGCGTACAACTAGTTGACGAGTCTCAAATCGGTTCGATGTGTCATCTCGTCGATCACAGTCTTGAATGTCTCTGCCACTCCGGGCATTGTGACCACCAAGATTGGTTCATGTGCCAGTCTAAGTGCTGGATGCCCATGAGACGGTGTTGTCTGGATCTCCCACAGGCGGTGGGGGACAGAATTCAATCTATGGAGCGGATACCACTCCCGCTCTTCACCGACAATGCCAGGAAAGTTGTCTTCCGCCAAAATCACCCACTCTTCAAGGGTATTCCCCTATAAAATGGACAGTGGTAACCCCATTACGACTGTCTCAGTCTCCAATTTGGAAAGCATTGCCGCTGCAACCGAGGTGAAAGTCTTTCCAAGACCCATTTCATCTGCCACCAGTGCTCCTGGCATATCAGCATCCCAAACCCATCTCCTCACAATGAACCAGATGGCCCAAACCTGGTGTGCCACAAACTTTGTTCCAGGCAGGCCTGGAATTGAATACTGGTGGCCTGGAACACGGTCATCTGGTGATTGGCGAATAGGATGGGCATTCAGCAGCCTAACTACCTCATCAAGACACTCGTGTTCAAATTTGTTGTTGATTGTGTTGAGAACAGTGCTCAATACTGAACTGGTATTATCTGGATTGTGAACCTCCTCACCATCCTCCACTTGCTCGTGAACCTCTCTTGCACCTTGGTCGGTCTTCATTTCTGCCTCAATGATCTGTTTCAGTTGTTCTGCGGTGAGTTGGCCAGATGGGCTCATTCTCCAGCTCTCCTGAAATTAATCGCGATGTTAGGTATTTCACAGACCAGCATTTGGACCCAATAATATGTGGAATATAATCAATTCTATTCACTCAATCCGAACTTACATTAATACTATCAATCTCTTTCCCACTTACCTGCTCATCCACCACTCATTCATTTTCATCGGATACCTCCGGAGTCTAAGTATACTGATTAGCAGTGGGGCATAACTAACTGTAACAAGGCTAGCGGGGATTACCTTGGCCGGTGTCATTATATGCTCCGCAATATCTTTCCCTGTCGCTGCCTTCATGTCTACCAAAAATATTTTCACATTGTGTCCCAGTTTGAACTTGAAGGCATTTGAAAGGGAACTGTTGTATGATATCTGACCATATAGAGGGTCATTCATGATTGGCCCAGGTGCATATAATCCCATATACTCTTCATCCAGTTCTTCCTGCATCAGGTTGCATCTGAATATTGCCATCAGACAGTATGGCTCTTTCGGTGAACAAATTTTTTTGATGAAATCAATCAGCTCCTCCCAGTGCCTCACATCTATGTACGAAGCTCAGAGTTGGATGCTGGATGTCTGGTCATTGTTGCCATGTGGCACTCGACAAAGTACAACCATGAAAGTTGTATTTGGCAACTCTGGGACGTTACCTATCGCTTATTTGCCTGCGCGCTCACCCACATCGGTCGCCAGTCGCTTGTAGCCTCGCCTTGCCCTCTTCCTTGCCTCCCGAACCTCACTTGCACATTTCATCAAAACCATCTCCACACACTGTCACCGAATCCATTCGGCATTATCGAAATTTTCCCAAGGCGGCCAGGTGTCGAAAGTCTCCAAAATTCTGCAACCGTCGTCTCCCAGTACAGGTGTCCAACTTGCATCTGGTTCAAACAGTTTTGTCCTGGGATAATGGACCGAGGCTTCTTCTCGAGAAACCCAGCCGCCCATACTTTCCTCCACTTGTTGAACGTACTAAAGTTGGGCTGCCCCATCCTTTTGGCAAATTGCTTCAAGGAGAATTCTGTTTGCTTCACGCTGATTTGTGCTTTGCCTTCCTCCCCACCCGAGTCCGACGAATCATCGCTTTCAGCATTTGCATCGAATTTGCCATAAGAAATATCTGGTAATGGGGGCAAATGCTCAATCCCTGCAACATCTGTCCTGCACGGTTCCGCAGCCGGCTGAAATGGTTTCTTTGGGAGGCTAATGGGATGTCTGCCAGGTGCGTCAGGAATTTGTCCATCTGGAGTAGAGCTGGGAGATGTCGGCCGATTGACTGAAATGTTTCCAGCCGGTGCTTGAGGCACTCGAGGTGTGCCTGGAGATGACGGCCCCTGGCCTGCGAATTGCTGATGCGGTACCATTTGCGGTCCACTCTATCCTCCTTTGGGGAAGTTGTATCCTTGCCACGATGGCCCATAACTCTGATATCCTTGGGTTGCACTACCAGAGCTTGGTTGTGAGCTTGGTGTCATGTTGAATGGGGCAGGGTGGTAGAACCGGGGAGTGCCTGGAAATGGTGGCTGCAAAGGTGGGTAACTATACCCTGGTAGTAGTGGAGGAAATTGATTCGTAGGTTGCCTGAATTGACTGTCTTAGCTTGGTGTATTTCCAGCATTATTATCTGATGCTCCAACATTGTCATCTGGGCGTTGTTGTGAGCCAAACAGGCCACCCGGTGGAGCCATATTGCTCGTCTTCGGTGGAGATCTGTACGTCGACATTGAATGTGAACAAAAGATGGTGGTAAACAAATTATCAATGCAATTGGTGAATTCAAATGAGGCAGAGTATAGTTGAGAATATTGAAGGTTGCAGTGACCTTCGGCGGATTCAAGGCCTCCTATATCCCTCGTATTTGTCACGAACTGTGGTGTTTCACTGCACCTTTGATCCCTGAAACTCAGCTGAGAAAAAGAAATCATTCTCACACAAATCCTGCCTTTCTTTGTTATATGCTCGAATTCGTATACTAGGAGCTTGGATAGACGCTCACCTTTGTTTGGTTCAAGACTATAACGGTCACAGAAGGGATTCGACATGATATTGCCAGCAAACCGACAGAAACTATATCCGGTTGGACGGTGAGCATGACCAGGCATTATACAGTCAGAATGTGTGTGTACGACCTTAATACTTCATTCAATATCAAGCCAGTTAGACAAGCAGCAACAGTGATTGCTTCATTTTGAGCTCCGTGTGCAAACTTCGTTGTCTCCTCAGGATCCACCCACTGGTCAAGGATTGTTACTGATGAAAACATCCTACTAGCCTATCAGTTCTCGATGATCAATTGAGCGGGCATACAGCCAGCTAGGAAACTTAACTATTCATTGTATTGAGCTGATGTTATCCGCTGCTTGAGGCTCGAGTGTAGACATAATCTTCACAATGCCACAATGACGTAGTATACAATAAGGCTAATCGTAGTAGCACCTGGTGATCAGTATTAAAAGTTGATCGCAGTGATGACAAAAGAAACTAACTCAGCTAACGATTTTCAGTAGATAATCTGCAACATTTTCGTGCGGGATTTGATAGATAATATCCTAGTGTGTGAAGAAAACTGATCGTGAGGTGACTTTGTTTTACCCCTCCTCTACATTTGGTGGGGTGTGATGCGGCATTGAAAGTGATATGCTAACCTGAGTTAGCTCGCTTTCAAACAAATATCCCTGAGGCTCAAATCCAGCCACAAACCATACCCCCTAAAGCATCATCGAGATTTGTCAGAACACTGAGCATTTCTCATATATGGTCAACACTCGCCGGAAACATGTTAAATGCTTTATTTGCAAAATGAAATTATGCAACGAGAACCGACTGGAAGCTCACTATCAACAATATCACCCAATATCGATGAATGAAGGGCTATTACCCAACGTGATTCCACCACCTGAAGTCTTCCCTCACCCTGAGCCATCATGGTTTGACTACAGTAGGTGCACCTGAATGGCCATTGACAAGCCGTCAATTAATGATCTACTCATAGACAACGTACCAGGTGCACCACCACCTGAAGATACTCCTAACGATGAACCAATAGACCCTCAGCAGCCTGATCTCACTTGTACCCCTGATCCAACAAAGACAAAGGCTCATAGGCAGGTAGTTGGTGTGGAAAATGCGGGGGGGAAAGCGTATGGCAAAGCAACTGGATTGTACAACAAGCATCACACGTACTCAGAACGATGGAATCCATGGCATCCATTTCGGTCCGCCCATGACTTTCAGCAGGCTCAGTCGTTTAGCCAGCAAACTAAAACCTGGATCGATCAACATCCCAGGCGTGGACTAGATAACTTCAAAATCGAATCATTCCAATCAGCAGATGCCCTACAAAAGGTCCACTCTGAACTCGATATCGGGCTCGGCGATAATAGTTGGATTGAAGATGACTGACATATCTTCAGAACATTACACTACATCGATATTGTCAAATGTATCCTGTTCCTTTTGGCACATCTCCCATTTCAGGCGTACCTGGATTTTGAACTGGTGTGCCTCTCTGACTCTAAGGGTCATCGAATCTACAGTGAGATGATGAACATGGGTGTGTGGGGGTGAGATACACAGGATCAACTTCCTCGTGGAGCGACGATTGTGCCAGTCATATGTGCATCCGACAAAGCTCACTTAACCAATTTTTCGGGTGACCAACACCCCTGGCCACAGAATTTCACGATTGGTAAAATTCGAAAAGATATCCACCGCACACTTAAGAAGCGCAGCTGGATTCTTGTGCGGCTGATCCCATATCCCCCGACAGGTGCCACAAACATTGACAAAGCATGGCATTCCGCGGTTGGAACTGTGCTGTCTCAACTTAGGCATCCTGACATCACTGGCCCTGGCTTGAAATGGGATTGTAAAGATGGATTCCAGCGACGATGTGACCCTGTGTTGGCTGCTTCGGTCGGGGATTATCCGGAACACGTCATGGTTGCTCAAGTCTGATATGGCTCATGCCGGATGTGTGTGATTCCTAAAGGTGCACCGATGGGGCATTCAACTCTTCGACCACTCGATAACTCAAGAGACCAGCATAGTCACTCGGAGCTGCTGTCAGACAATAATCTTGATGCTCTTGACACTCTAGGTGTCCACCCAATCCGCAACCATTTCTGGCAATACCCTCTCTGCAATGTCTATCACCTTTGGCAGCCTGATTAAATGCATCAGCTTCTCCTGGGTTTAGTTAAAGACTTATTGCACTGACTGCTCAAATACCGGAAAGCTAACAATGTCAGCGATCTATTGGACAATCGATTCACATCCGTGCCGCGATATCCCAGCCTCCAGCACTTGACTAAAACATTCGATTCATTGAAAAGCTGCATCTCGCATGGTAAAGAGTTCCGTGGAATGATTAGAACACTGGCAGTGAATTGCGGTCCAATTCTTGACTGCTCCCAGGATGCCGGGCAAACTGCGGTGGGAACAGCCTCAGATGAAATGGTAATGGGAGCAGTGCAGGCATTATGTGAATTCTCTCTACTTGTTAGCCAACAAAATCACTTCGATCAATCTCTCTGAGCACGAGACGATGCACTCAAGCGATTTTACCAGAAGAAGGGTAATTTTCGAGATCACAAAATGTCGAAGTCTGCGAAGGCCACACTGGATGAACTCTTGGCAAGGGAATCCCATCAGTTAAGCGAACAAAAGATATCCAAGATTCGTGCTGCAATGGAAGCCCTTGTGTATGGGGCTGAAAAGGTTTCCACAACCAAACATAGGCAATTTCAGGTGCGCCTGAACAGAGCCCGAGAAGCAGCAACCACTTGGTCAGACGCTGATCGTCAGATGAGAATAGAGCGATTGGAGTGCGAAATCCATCAGGTAATACCTCCTGAATGGAAGTTTTTCGATAAATTATTCCAGTGTCATGATCGTCGACTATTGCAGGAAGTTGGGGCTATGCTAACTGGTCCCCGAAGCAAATTTGCCAAAGAACATGCCACAATGAAAACTCCCGCCAAAAACACGGCTTACAGGGCGGCAAACATGACCACCAACAAGCCACTGCAATTTCAGATCCGCATATCCGATCCTGAGACAGACGCCACAACCTGGAGCTTGGCTGATATGAAGCAGGTCACTAACCAGCTGGAGAGTGAGATTTATGGCATCACCTCGAATGACCAGAAGCGGTTCAAGAAGGAATTCTCAATTCGCTTGATCGAGCTTGAATCCTGGTCCGAGACAATCGGCATTCAAGGGCTCCGGAAACCCATTGAACAGTGCGTAATCCATTTGGGATTGCCAAGGATACATTTTGTGAGCCATATTTTGCAGTCAATTTGGCGAATGGGTTCCAGTGACACTTTTACCACTGATATTTCTGAACGGCTATATATCGCCAAGGTGGATGACGCATATCAATCTAGCAACAAAGTCAATTACATTCGACAGATGCTCAAGCACAATGACCGGTGTTCTGGTCTCGACTATATGGAGGAGACACTGTCCTATCTTGCACTCCAAGGCTGGTATGATATTGACTCTGCAAAGGTGTTCAACCTACTGTCCGCTACCGATAAACGGCGAAGTACACGCAGAGCCCATCTGTTACATCTCCAAACAATTCAGGACGCGCCCATTATCTGCCCTGTGTCACAGCAGGTATATCATTTGAGAGAAACGCATGTCCGCGGAGTGTGCAGAAGTATCAAATTAAGCTTACTCAGAGATGAATCAAAAGATTTCGGAATTCCCAACTTTGGACAGCTATTCCGCACACAAATTTAAGAGGACTGGGAACACGAAGTTAAGGGACTCGTGCTCGGATATGATCAGAATGTACTCTGTGACAGTGTATTTATTTAACTCCAGAATGTGCTGTTGTATAACCGTCAACCATTTCATAACCCGACTGCTGTTGAGCGTCTGGGACTTCATTGCATGGTAGAATATTCCAATGCCAACCAATGGATCATGCCTGAAGCTCATAACATCTGGGTCCAGTATATGGGAAGTGAAGAGAATGACCTCGATATCACTTTCCAAGGACGAATTCCTTCTTTTCCTGTTGTATACTTCAGCTGGACTCCACCAAATCTGGTCCTCCAAGCTCTGGAGCGCCTGCCAGCCGGAAAAGCATTATCGACCTTTTCGAAGAGGTGCCAGACGACTCAACAATGGGTATTACGTCCTCAAGCTCAAGAATACGCGGTGGTGATTCCAACAAAGTACAAAGATCTTCATGGTTGGGCTGATTGTGTTGACGGGTTCATCCAGGTTGTCAAACAAACGGATAAGATGCATATTGTACCCATTGGAGCAATAGTTGGAACAGCACATTTGATGCAGGAGAATGCTGCATCAGGCGGGATGGACAGTGTATGGCTTGTAAATATTCATGTTGATTTAGATACCGACTGGACTGTATATAAATTTAGATTAAAATGCCTGATTCAAGTGTACAGCTGTGATATAGTATATCGAATTTTACTATTCGATATAGACATTATATATTTATCACTCCCGGAGAGTCTGGCTCCAGGTGCACCGGAATGGTCTTGGAGACAAGTGTCATAGTCCCAGCAGGTCCGAAATTTTACCCACTTAAAGGCATCATTTTATAGCATTCTGAAGAGGACTTCATACTCTTTAGAATATCCTTGTATTCTGTTCCGCAACTTCAGAAGCATTCAGGAGGACCTGAAGTACTCTCAGAGTACCTCGGAAGCACATCGTTTTGCATTCAGCCTGTTCGGTAGCATCTCGGAGCTTCTGGAAGCATCGACGTGGCTGTTCAGACAAGCTGAGTCCTTGAGTTATGACTTCCAAACCATTGTACATTTTACTGATGGTGTGTATGCCTTGTTCGCGTAGTTATCGTAGTATTGCACTCATTATTGGCACAATACTTCGAACAATTGATTGTGTATATCTTCAACTTCCTGGCGGAAATGCCCCTTTGACTGTGCTACAGCATGGCAACCCGAACAATGACGTATTCTCTATCCTATGACATCAGTTGCGTGTGCTTTTTCTACCGCTAGGCATGTTGGGAGCCGTGTTGGATGGTTACACAGTAAGGGCAACCTGGGAACTACGTGGTGTGCTTCGAGATGCACGAGGTCTAAGCGGTGAAAGTGGTGTGAGATGCAAAGGCAATGCCCGGCGTCGTAAACTTTCCTCACTGCGAATAATATATTTCGTCTCAAGGCTTCTCATTCATGAGATGCGTGGTGGTTGTACAAGATGAAGGCTGGGCCGTTTTGTGTTTGTTAAACAACACAACGCCGGTTATGAATCAAAATTATCATATCTCACAAGTTGAACCAAGAAATGGCAGGAACTCGAGTATATATATCCCTTCTTCCCTTCTACACCTCCATTCTCTTTTCCTGCCATAATAAACACACTGCCAGGATCCTGACCTATCTCGACATCGCGTGTCTTGTACAACACAACGCCTCTCATTCCAACACACACCTGTTAACCTACACAACTTTGTACTTTCCCTCTGGGCTACATTCGGCTACATTCAACTGCATCATAATGCTAACACTTTGGATGTAGATTCATTTCAACTCACAGCAATGGCACCAAAGGGCAGCCGCAAAGGCAAGGGGAAGGCTAGAGCAAAGATGCCGACATCAGTCATAGATCAACGCCTGTCATTGGATGGAGACGGTAGGAAGGGATTCATCTCGGAACACATCCGTGGCCTCATACCGATATTCAATGTTTGCGGCGTCAACGATGTGAGGGCATGGGACCTCTTTTATGATATAATCTTTCTTGATCCAGTCACGACTCGCCACTTTACACAATTCCAGCTGATGTGGCTGCACCGCTGGAGCAGGAGTTCGTCTTTTCGGGAGTGGTGGGCAGCTTTCCACCTATATATATGGCAAATGTTTCACAAAACCCACGACCAAATGAACAATTGGAGGTGGGACAACCCCCGTGCCTTCGGGGATCAGGTTGATCTCTCCAATCGGCAAATGACCAGCTCAGGGAAGGTTCAAAGCACTGGCGAGTGTTTCTCTGGGTACGGTAGCAATGATCTCAGGGTAAAGATTGAGCTGCCAAGCTGCCGGCAGTACAAGCCAGGCGACTTCCTGCCCATTAGATGACTCGATGGGGATGAGATAATCGACAAGGATGATGGTGATGAGAACTGGCCGGATCCAGGAGCCCCGAGCGGTGGATATAGCTGTCCTGGCGATGGCAATGCCACTGACGACGGCAAGGGTGAGGAAGACATGCAGAGCGGTGAGATAGGGACCGGGAAAGGGACGGGAACAAATGATGCGAAGGGGGAAGGGAAGGCAACTGTAGACTGGAAGGGCAAAGGGAAGGGGAAGGGGAAGGCAATGGAGGAAGGGAAGGGGAAGGGGAAGAGAAACAGTAAAGGGAAAGGTATTGTTAAACACACCCCAAGGGGAGATGATAGCTCTCGTGCTGTTGCTTTGCAGTTGCAGAAGGCAATGTATGAGGCAGACTCGGACACAGAGGGCTAACTAGAGCAGGTAAATTTAGAGCCGGAAGCATCTCCCGTGGTGTCAGTTTCTTCAGATGATGATACCGACTCTACCGAGGAGTCAGACTGCGACTATGACTCAGAACATGATTCTGATGGGGATATGCGCATGGAGGATAATGTGGACACACCATGCAGCATTGATTTAGACGGCGATGTGGATATGGAAAGGGACAGTGACAATGAAGAGGAAGACGATGACGAGATGGAAGATGAAGAAGAGAAGGATGAGGAGGATGAGGATGAGGATGAGGAGCAGCGTGAAGATGAGGATGAGGATGATGGCAAAGAACTTCGGTCAATTGTCCAGGGGGAGACTGTCAGCCAATCATGCTACCTGAGCCAGGCCAGGAGATGCGTGAGCATACACCACGGCCACAACCTCCAGCGCACCCGGATGGCATGGTAGGCGAACAGTGAACCAGTCCTCGCGTTGCAGAGGAGGCAATGGTAGTTGCGTTCTTGTTTGGGTTGGGTTCTTGTCTAGGTCGTTTTCTTTGTTCTAATCTATTGATCTCAGGCTTTGATTTTTACACGCGTCGCGAGGTTTTTGAATCGCTCAGGGTTTATTTTCTTTATGGGTTTTGTATTGGGTTTATTTTATTCATAGTATTATGGGACATTGCGCATACAGCATCTTTGCAACTCCTGGCGTGTAAGGAACCTCCTGGTGATGGTGTTGAGGCTCAATAAATCTCTCAAGTTTGCGTGTCGTCAACAATTCCAGAGAAGACCCTATTCCGTTGCCCCGAATTTTCATGCTGAAAGAAGTTCACCTCAGACAGCTGGCAACTTAAACATATCAAATTACACCATCCTAAACACCTTGAAGTTGCACGCCAGAAGAATCTGAGTATTCGCAGCGCGCCCCGACGCGTTGAACCCGCTCAGTGTCGTGAATTCAATGCTAATACATATTCAGTTGAAGACTTGGACATGTTTCCCAACCTCGAACAAGTTGAAAGCATCGCAGACTTGGAGTCTTAACCACCGCCACCTCCTCTGCCGCTGTCGGACACATACCCTGGCGCGGGCGCTCCGTTGTGTGATTACATTGCTGAGCCATGGGAACATGATGCTCAGGGTTGCCTTGAGATGAACCTTCAAAACACTCACTACTTCCCGTTTGTGACGCATGAAGAGTACAAATATATCCAGTGTGCGATCAAGATGATGGGCATGAAAAGGTACTATGACAACATGCTGAAGGAAGAAAACACCGCTCTGCATTTCCCAAGCTTCAAAAACGTGGATGGCGTCCAGAAGTTCGTGGCTAGCAAGTCATGTGATCAGGCTCTCGGGGAGGGGGAACGACACACTCTCGAGGATATGACATGGAATGACAAATACCAACAACCTATCAAATACTGGAGTCAAGACATCATCAAAGCATGGGATGGTTCATCAGCAAAAACAAAATTTGCTTCATTAAATTTAATCAGCTTATTGTAGCCCAAACCCCAAAAAATGAAATTGAGGTTTCCCTGGCATATGGCGTTGCTATAATGATTCCGAATGTTCAAGGAGTAGTTGCAATCATTTCATGATCCTCAGAAACCTCCCCCCAGAAGGTGGAAACTAATCATTTCAATGCACGTTTTACTCCTTGCAGGTCACAAATTCACAATTGCAATTTCCGAACCACAGATTACTTGTATACAAGTTCTCATTAAATTAAAATCTATCTGACACTAAAATCTAAGGTCCCACACAAACACCTACTAGGCTGCAATCTAAGGAGGGCAGCACTGGAGGGCAATGTGGTGAAATAGCGGAGCTAGAAGGCAGAAAGCCCATCATCAACACTCTGCCGCACCTCTGGCAGCATTCAAAAGGAATTCGTGAGAAAGAGCATAAGTGGGTGAGATGGTATGATACTACCCGGCCATGAGGATCCACGCAATTGTGTTGATCTACGAAATCTCAAAAAGAGCAAGTGAGAGGAAAAGCATGGAAAGATAGAGCGTGTAATTCGTTGTAAGATGATAAGATGAGTTACCTCTGTATCTCCGTACACCCCCGTTGCCTGGTCAATATTGGATATACCCCTGCGTCGGTACACGACCTTAATGTACTCGACGAGACGAATCGATTGAGCCTACCAGTGAGTCAATCGGAGTTGATCTGCAAAAGATCCAAGGGGGTCCGCCCTGCAGAAGGAGCAAGAGGAGATGGAGGAGTAGAGCAGCGAATTGAGAGTCAATAATGGACGTACCCCAGCGTCCTTGCAAGGTCTCAATGTACTCGACGAGACGAATCGATTGAGCATACCAGCGAGTCAATCAGAGCTGATCTGCAAAAGTTCGAAACGGGTCAGACCTGGAGGAGCAGGAAGAGGAGGAGCAGGAAGTGGAGGAGCAGGAAGAACAGTGAATCGAAAGTCAATGATGGACGTACCCCAGCGTCCTTGCACCGGCTCAATCTACTCGATAAGCCAAGTCGATCTAGCCTACAAGTGAGTCAATCGGAGTTGATCTGGAACTGATCAAAGTGGGTCAACCCTGCAGGAGGAGGAGTAGAGCAGCGAATTGAGAGCCAATAATAGACATACCCCAGCGTCCTTGCAAGGTCTTAATGTACTCGACGAGACGAATCGACTGAGCCCACCAGCGAGTCAATCGCAGTTGATCTGGAAAAATTCGAAAGGGGTCTGCCCTGGAGACTGCAGAAGCAGTAGAGCAGCGAATCGAGAGCTTATAATGAATGTATCCCAGCGTCCTTGCACCATCTTGATGTACTCGACGAGCCGAATCGACTGAGCCTACCAATGAGTCAATCGGAGTTGATCTGCAAAAGATCGAAGGGGGTCAGCCCTGCAGGAGGAGGAGGAGCAGGAGGAGGAGTAGAGCAGTGAATTGAGAGTCAATAATGGACATACCCCAGCGTTCATGCAAGGTCTTGATGTATTCGACGAGACGAATCGACTGAGCCTACCAGCGAGTCAATTGGACATGATCTGGAAAAGATCGAAAGGGGTCTGCCCTGGAGACTGCAGAAGCAGTAGAGCAGCAAATCGAGAGCTAATAATCAATGTATCCCAGCGTTCTTACCCCATCTTGATGTACACGACGAGCCAAATCGACTGAGCCTACCAGTGGGTCAATCGGAGTTGATCTGAAAAAGTTTGAAGGGGGTCAGCCCTGCAGGAGGAGGAGGAGGAGGAGGAGGAGGAGGAAGAGTAGAGCAGCGAATTGAGAGTCAATAATGGACGTACCCCAGCGTCCTTGCAAGGTCTCAATGTATTCGACGAGACGAATCGACTGAGCCTACCAGCAAGTCAATTGGAGTTGATCTGGAAAAGTTCGAATGGGGCCTGCCCTGGGGACTGCAGTTGCAGTAGAGCAGCAAATCGAAAGCTAATAATCAATGTATCCCAGCGTCCTTACACCATCTTGATGTACTCGACAAGCCGAATCGACTGAGCCTACCAGTGGGTCAATTGGAGTTGATCTGAAAAAGTTCGCAAGGGGTCTGCCCTGGAGACTGCAGAAGCAGTAGAGCAGCAAATCGAGAGCTAATAATGAATGTATCCCAGCGTCCTTACACCATCCTGATATACTCGACGAACCGAACCGACTGAGCCTATCAGTGGGTCAATCAGAGTTGATCTGAGAAAGATCGAAGGGGGTCAGCCCTGCAGGAGGAGGAGGAGGATGAGGATGAGGTGGAGGAGTGGAGCAGGGATTTCAGAGTCAATAATGGATGTACCCCAGCATCCTTGCAAGGTATTAATGTACTCGACGAGCCGGATCGATTGAGCTTACCAGCGAGTCAATCGGAGTTGATCTGGAAAAGTTTGAAAGGGGTCAGCACCGGAGGTGGAGTAGAACATCAAATCGAGTGCCAATAATGCACATACTCCATTACCCTTTCACCATCTTGATGTACCCGACAAGGCGAATTGATTGAGCCTACCTGTGAATCAATCACAGTTGATTTGTACAATTTTGAACTGGACTTCGGTCAGCAGTAGAGAAGAAGGCTGCGAAAAGGATTCCTGTAGCGAATGAGTAAATTGTGATGGCCTCGGTGATGGCGATGATGGAAATGATGGAAGGAGCAAGTGAATTCAGGCTTCAGCGGTAGAATTGGTTGTCAGGGTGATGGGGATGATGATGGCGATGGTGATGGTGATGGTGATCACGCTGCAAATACAGTTCAAGCAAATGGAATAAGGTTGCAGGGGTTCAAGTTTAGTAAGACTAATCTCCATGTGCAAAATCAGCAACGTGCAATCGGCAGTGGTATTTCACATATCAAGCATTGCAATTGGGCATCGCAACGACGAAATAAAGCTTCCAGAAATTTGATTGAAGAAAATACAATTGCAGCCTATTTCATAATTTTGAGAAACCTGGCTGATGTCGGTGCGTGGGGTCAGGTTTCGGAAAGTGATTTCCCATTTCGCTGATAAGTTGATGCAGCAGCCAGCCCATGCCGAGCATCTCATTTACCCCCATGAGTGTTGCTCTATAAGCCATATGCCACCGAAACGCCTCTATACCGAAATGCACACTGCGGACTGGTGGTGGGAGACACAGGTAAGGAGAAATACTGGGGGATAATCACATGCTGATCGACATCAACTCAACGCTCAGAGTCGGGGATACCCTGGTTCCCTGGATCTTCATGTCCGACGGAACACATCTCTCGAATTATGCTGGCGACAAGAGAGAGTGGCCTGTATTCATGACGATTGGCAATCTATCTTCGAAGATCCGCCAGATGCCCTCACCGCAGAGCGTCATAATGGTCGCTCTCCTGCCAATTCCAATCAGGAACCGTGATATTCTTCAGAAGTGGCTGAATGAGCAGCGGCAAACAAACCAAGAGGGGCAGAGTGAAGTACTCCGGCGAGTACTCCAGCCTCTCACCTTTAAATGACATCCCAGCACTGAGAGCAGGTATTACAACGTTCTCTGTGCAGATGGCAACTTGAGGCGTTGCAAACCAGTTTTAGCAGCATGGCTTGCAGATTGCCTTGAGTATAGCAACCTACATCATCTCCAGCAGCATGTCGGTTTTTTGGTGTGAGTGTCCAAAGAACGAACTTGGAGATTATGTCCCTCCTGACAAATGACACCCCCGGCGGGATCACAACCTGTATAGAACCCTCGGCGATGTCAACACTAAGGCAGCCGGTGCCGAACTCTCGTCACACCTTGTTCACCGAGGATTCAACATGTTTTGCCTTATTCCCTGAATCGTGAGTGATCTCCGGAACCCCGGCCTCCTCCGTACAATGCGGATTGGCATGGTTGACCAACTCCAGAAGTGGATTTTCCACTTCATGAAGACGCACAAACAGCTGGACAAGTACAATTAGTTGTAGCAACGGTTCCAGACCGTCACTTCGGGTCCGGGTCCAGGTCCAAACCTAACGTTGCCAAATTGGCGGTCAGGGTCGTCAATAAACCTGAACTGCCCACTCCGGTACGGTTCCATGGAAAACTCCCAACCCGTCTGAATTGGGCGGGTTGTCAGTGGGTCGCCCAGCGGGTCCATCTATAGATTCATATAAGGCTCTTGAATTTGCAGTGTGTTAATAGTATCTTATCAAAATCGCGTTTTCAGCAACCAACAATGTGCTTTTGCTTGTTGAGCAGTTTGCAATATCGAGTAATTTGGTATCTGTATTTCACCTTCGATATATGGTATTTTTGCCT
>Ga0307515_10012027_pt1 | contig 16340 bp, 4 predicted proteins | sample 17_EM_MG_FD_194513 | JGI IMG/M metagenome (GOLD analysis project Ga0307515, IMG submission 194513) | Populus trichocarpa ectomycorrhiza microbial communities from riparian zone in the Pacific Northwest, United States - 17_EM | ecosystem: Host-associated > Plants > Roots > Unclassified | place...
TGGATAATACTAAAGCTTTAAACTGAACTAGAATCTATTCTTAATATACTTATTAAGAACTTCTATAACTTAGAGGCCTTATATATAGGGATAAGCAAGCAGGTATAGGAGGAGAAGTTGGGCCTCGTAGTAGGTCTCCTACTGCAACTAAGGCGTAAACTTAAGACATTTTGAGTAATACAAAAGGGATAGTAAGTTATTAATTTCTATATACCCAGCACTAAATTATAAAAGATTACGTCCCTAACTAGTTCTCTACTAGGTAGCCAGCCCGCCAAAAGTGTCCTTCTACTAAGCGACGTAACCCTATATACTATACACCAAACTACAAGAATATACCAAAGCTTTAATAGTCCTTAATTGTATTAGAGTTTAATCGAATCCACACTTTTAGATTATAAAAAGAAAGCTTAATTAGGTTAAACTCTAGGCAATAGGGAGGAAGATATTTAATATAGATTTAGGCGGCCGCACAGAGGTTTATAAATTCCTATATCTACTAGTTAGAATATATAGCTCTACTATATACGCGATTATTTCCTTACCTGGCTTTTATATATTAAAGCGTTATCTAATACTAAGATTATATAGCCAGGAATACAATATAGTAAAACTGTAGATTTAATCCAGGCGTTAAATATTTTAGTAGTTATTAAGCCCTACCAAATAAGAGTCCTAGGGAGGTAGCCGTTAACTGTATAGGTAGGAAGAATACTCCAACGTTCTAACCGCTTAATTAATGTAGTATTAATCGCAGGAACGTTTACGGGGCTTTAGCCGAACTTCCTATACCTAGTTCTCTCATTAGCGCCTAATTCGTTAATAAATATAAGGCGATTAACGTTCTATATACATTGGCGTCCTTTCCATACAGCACGTAGGTCCTTAGAGCGCTCCTACGCTCTCCTTTATACTACCTTTCTACTCCACCTATTACGTTAGAGAGTTCGCCAAATTAATGAGAAGAATGCTATAATATTACAATCGTCCTATAGAAACCAGGCCATTTCGTTAAGGAAGGCAGTTAGGTGGTCCTCTAGATAAGCAATAAGGGCCTATATAAAATATTAGCACACTTAACACTATGACATCATATATCACGAACTTTCTCATATGCCTTATCTATAGCTCTCGGCCGCCCAATCTTAAGATTAGGGGGGGGGTATGCCTCCCCATAGAGGTCAAGATTAAGCTGGATTTGGTATATAGTCAAAAGGTGTAACTTTATAGCTGCTGCAATACACTTAATAGACCAATCAAATAGAAAAGCTACCAGAATTTAATGAAGCTGCCATTAAGGGATTCGTTTCGGCATAAAAGGCAAGTATAAGTGTATCAGGCGTGGCAGGCATACGATTTGTATGGTAAACTCACCAAAAGTCAATGTTGTGTGTGCGTGGCTCGCTTAATTTGATTTTCGCAACACTTTTGCAAACCACAATACGCCCACTACTGAATTACAGAAACCTTAGGGTTATATAGTTCTCTAGAACAGTAATCCTCGTACTCGTCCTAGCTTACTAAACAGGTATACTTATTATTAATATTCTGCTCAATACAATTAAACAAGTCAAGCTATTCTTCCTATATCTCAAATTTAGGCTCCTTCTCGTACAATACAGAAACTATATACTCGTCTTAGTACTTCTCCTAAAGGTTCTTAACTCTTAATAAGGCGTCCTTCTACTACTTCTCTAGCCAATATCTCTTAATATAATTTGTATAACGCTTGGGGTAAAGAATAAGAGCAGCTGCATAAAGAGGCGACCTATTAGTTTCTATATAGTACTTATCAAACTTTACTTAGTAATAATTAATTCTAGAAACAAAAGCCTTATTAGCACAATGTAGTTTCTATTATAGCATTAGTTTTTGCAAGTAAGAAATACGGATAGATATACGAGAGCCCTATCTATATGCTTAATGAGAATATCTATTGTAGAAAGCACTTAATCGAGCGTTACATTATTACCTTGCAATTTGCGAGTTGCTTTCTTAAAGGGTATAAGAAACTCTAATATTATATAAAGTAGTTGCTAGTCTTATAGAGTAAGACTATCCTTTAGGAGCGTTAATAAGTCTTCCTCTATATACTTATTAACCGCACTCCTGTACTAAAGCGCCACAATAAGTATATAAAACTAGCTGTTCTATCGCGTACGGTTATTAAGTAGAATCCTTCTCCCCACATAGCTCACGAACAGTTTCGTACGTGTAGCTGAGGAGCGTATATGGACAATAATATTATAAAGCTTACTAAGTACACCCATACGCCGAAATACGTCTTACTTATCCTTTTTTTCCTTTTCACTAAGTTCCTCCCCACTCTCCTTATCCTTTTTATATAACTCAATTTGCTTAATATTAATAATATCTTTAAATAAGAATGCTTAGACAGCAAGATTAATAATATAGCCTTAGCAACAGATCCGCTGTTGCGTGGGATCCCATTTAATATGTTTATCTTTAAGGAGACACTAACTAATCGCACGGCAGAGAGTGTCGTTTATACCAGAGTTATCAGCAATAATAGCTCTAAGCTTTTATATAATTCCAAAGTTCTTTAAAACTAGAAGTAAAGCATCCTATTAGTCTACCCCACTATAACTAACTACTGTATAAAGAGCAAGAAGAACCTTTATTCGCTCCTCCTAGTTATTAATAAAGTAAGCGCAGATCGCAAGAAGAAGGTAGTTATTTAGTAAGGTCTAGATATCAATAGTAAGATGAATATTTATTAACGCAGACTAGAGCTTTTTCCGTACGATATCCATTTGTGATTAGAATAAATTATTAATTATTTTAGCAACAGTTGCATAAGATACTGGGATATAGCTTCTTAATTCCGGATTTAGGGCCTAACAGAGTATATGGAGTTCTGGCCACTTAACCGCCCGGAAAGGAAGATTATATATAATAATTAAGTTAAGAAGAGCCTACTTAATAACGTTCTTATTAAGAATCTTCTTTAGCACGTAGGAATTAAACTTAGTTATACCATTCTAGGCGGAAGCTTTATTATAGAGTTACTTTAATTTCTCACATACTACAACTTTAGTACTACTGTCGCTTACTTCCATAATAATTTAATGCCTCAACTTTAGGTAATTCCGGAGGTTGGTAGTTAATAATCCGCCATATAAGCATTTAGAGCAGTAGATAAGCTTCCGGCCATTTCTATTACGCTTTAGCTTATTAGTGTTCGGTTTATGGGAGTATTTATAAACTGCAAACCTTATATTCCTCTCTTGCTATATACTAGAGTCCTTAATCAAGTTAAGAGTATCAGTAAGAAGAGAGGAATTAGCTTCTAAAGCCATAATTATATACAATATATAAAGAAACCAAGAGATTTAATATTTTTCTCTATAGTGGGGTGTGCCAAGATATTATCGAAATTATTAAAATAAGCGAGTGATAAGGGATAAACGATTATCAATTAATCTTATCGCGATAAGATTTATTACTAACCACACTAGGTTCCGTTATATAATTACTACCTAGTTACGGTATTAATATAAGAAGTCAAATAACATGCTACTAAAAGCAGCCACTATAACGCCATCAACGGCGGCAACTACTTTAAGGTCAGGAGGTAACACCAGTATAGCAGATACTGATTTATAACAACCTATAACGGTTAGACAGCTATAGGAGATAGTTAACTAGTTAATAGAGAATAATGTAATACTTAAACAAAGGATTAACGGGATAGGAGTAGTAAAGGTTAAGTTACCTTTAATTAAGAGATTCTTAGGAGAGAGATTAAAGCTTAAATGCTTCCTTACGTAAATGCACTTTAAGGTTACGTAAGAAGGAGTAAAGTTGCTAACACCTATGGATCGGATAGCTTATGCGGAATTATTCTTATTAAAAAGAGCACTTAAATAGTTTAAGCCTTACCTTATAGAGATATAAGTAAACGGAATAATAACTATAAACTAAGATATACGGTTTATATTCTTAAGTTAGGAGGGATTTACAGAGCGACTTATATAAATGTTTAGAGACCTAAAGGCAGTAACTATAGCGGAAAGAAAACTCTAAGATATTACGCAACGAACTTTAGTAATTAAGTACATAATATAGTTCCAAACGTTAGCTATATAAGTTAAGTAGAATAATAGGGCGCTTATAGCATAGTATAAATAGGGACTTAAGGCTAAAGTCTAGGATGTAATTATTCTAATAAAAGATGCGGATACCCTAAGGGATTTAATAGATTAAGTAATAAAGATTAATAATAGGATCTACTAAAGGGAACAGGCTAAGAGAGGTTAGGACAGAGTTCTATAGTTATATAAGATGTAAAGTACGTAACAACTAAAGCTAAGTTAAAAATTATAGTATAGCGCAAAGCTAATAAACCTAAGTGGTACTATAACGGAACCTTATAGCAAGTACTACGATAGGTCCTGTTATTAGGCTAGGTGTATAGGTAATGCGTAAAGTTAATAACGTAATAATAACTGGTAGAGTAGTTGCCCAATAGATTAACTCCAATTATATTCTGAGAATTACTATAAGGAAGGAACTATCTAGGTAGGGACTAAGGGTCCTTAAATACACAGCCGTACTCCTATAAAATCCTTCTTATACGTAATATACGTATACTCTATCTACTCTGTCGCGGATTATATAGATTACACAGATTATATAGATTATATTACGTGACTTAGTTACTATTCCTTATTATATAGTTCTACCGAATCTATCCTAGACCGTGCCTATATTAACTAACTAGCTTCCTCCAACTCTTCTCTAAGTAGTCGTAGTATTATACTTAAAGCGTCCGTAATACTATCTCCCTCCTCTTTATCTTTATCCTTAAAGATTCTAAATATCTCTAAGTTGTTTACTAGAGGTGTAATATCCGCCTAATTAATTTAGTTAATATTGTTACTTATTATACCTAAAGTAACTTCTCTCTCTTCCACAGTTCGATATGCTCGCACTATCGCTACTATACTATCGCTAGGTAAAATAATACCGTCTCTATGTTCTCGTTATATTAAAGAGGGGTTAGTCTGTGTTATATTGGCGAGTCCTTTATTTTAGCAACCTTCCTTTTACTCGGAGTGCACTAAAGCAAATATTCATTTGTCCTGCGATGTTCGCTCTATTTCTAACGCTAAATATACACGTCCTATGACTTTTAATAGTCATTAAGTTCCCTAAGTAATTTGTTATAGGGTTTTATATTTAATCTACTACTGCGAAGCTCAATGGTAAGCTCTTAAGCGCCCTTAATAAATTGCGGCGATCGCGAGAGGCGGAACAAGAGGCTGCGGCTACTTAACAGCGTGCCCTTAAAGCTCGTCTCTTGGCCTCTACTTATCTTTTACGTCTTAAACGGGTTCGTAAGAAGGTCTGTTTTAAGAAGTGGAAGCTTATAGAATAAGGTCTGCTAGAACTTAGTAATAAAAAAACGGATTCTCTTTTAACAGTAAAGGAAACAACTCTAAGTAGTTCGGCAATCGCCCTTCTTAGGTCCCCCTTAGGTGACTTGTTCTTTGGTAATCCTTCTTTAATATTACCTAACCTATTCTTTTCTGATACTCCTATACCTTTCCTATAGCGTTCTTTAGATTTTCTAGTGGTTCCTAGGTAGTCTTATTATAGCCTATCCACTTAACTTTATACTATATTTTATTGTTAACGTCCTTATAACTAATAATCTTTAAAACTTACTATTTGTCTTCTTCTTGTCCTCTATATGTATTTACTTTGTAGACTAGTAGCTTAACTTTCTTATATACTAGCTCTAGCATTGCGATATACTGTATAGGGTAGATTTTTATCTTAGCTAGTAGGTTTAACTTAAACATAACCGGTGAAATCCTTTAACTGATTTTAAAAGGTCCTAGCCTAACATAGTCTAACTTCTTACTTAGTTGTCAACTCTTAAAATTTTTGTATATTAGCTATACTTTATCTCCCTCCTTAAGATCTGGTCCCTCAGATCTCTTAGCATTATAGTATTTCTTTATTCTTTACTATACTACCTTAGCTATTTCCGTAAGGTTCTTATAAAGATTTATTAATATCTTCATCCTTTACTTAGCTATACTACTTATCTTCTTTACTTAATGTAGTAATAGCGATGTTCTTGGCTTATATCTATAATTCGCCTTAAATAGTAACGTACCCATTCCTTCTTATGGTGTTGTATTATATATAAACTATATAACTAGTAATAGTAATACCTAATTATTCTATACGTGATTAATATAATATTTTAGATACTGCTCTAGTGTCTAATTTAATCTTTCCGTTTAACCGTCTGTCTGCGGATAATATACGGTGGAAGTTGTTACTTAAACTCCTTACTCTGCTAAGAATACCTCCTAGAATACTGCTACGAATTTTAGATCTTTATCTAATATAATCTTGCTTAGTGCTCTATACCTTATAAACACTTCTTTAATATAGATTCTAGCGATATCTTCTACTAATATCTCTTCTATATATGCTATAAAGTATCCCCACTTTATAAGCTTGTCTACTATTACTAAGATCGCGTTATAATCTTGTCCGGTAATAGGGTCTCTTAACTTTAGTAACTTAATAATAAAGTCCTATAATATAACCTCCCATAGTCTCTCTAGTATTTTAATAGGTTATAGCCCTCTATATAGCTTGTGCCTTATTAATTTATTTCTTTAGTAATCTAGATACTCCTTAGTAATCTTCCTAGCTATCCTTTAGATTCCGTTAATAATATACTCCTCTTAGAGTCTTAATACTAAGCCCGTAGCTCCATTATGTCCTTAAGTTAGTCCTTTATAGAAATCTTCCATAAATTACTCTGCTATGTTTTTTGGGATGTACTTCGCTTCTTGGTTTTTGTATATATCCATCTATAAATCTTCTAGTTATGCTTCTAGAATTCTCTGTGCCTAAAAACTTTCTAATGACTTATAAACCTTCTCTAGTTCCTCCTAAGTTGCTATAATTTTTGGATAATTATACCTAATTAATCTATCTGTATTTTTTTGTAATAAAGCCCCTAATGGCTTTTTATCATTTTATAGTTTAGCCTTTTAACTTAAAGCGTCCGCTCTTATATTGTCTATACCCTTAGTATACTAAATCTTAAAATAGTATTCTATAAGCATCTCTGCCCATCTAACCTATCTTTAGTTAAGTTCCTTTATTGTTAGGAATCCTATTAGGTTCTTATAATCCGTCTTAACTATAAATGGTTTCTCTATGCCTTATAAGAATGCTCTCTATTCCTTTAGTGCTGTAACTATACCTAATAACTCCTTATTATAGATGTTATAGTTTAACTCTAGTAGTATTATTTTCCGACTATAGTATACTACTAGGTGCTATCCATCTAGATACTTTTGTATAAAGTATACCCCTAGTATAAAGTTTAATACATCTATTTTAATAACCGTCTTTAGTCCTAGTTAATAGATCTTAAGAACTGGCTCCTAGGTAAATAACCTTTTAACTTCCTTAAATAGTTCTTATTATTCCTCTCCCTATACCTATAGTTTTTCTTTCTTTATTAACCGCGTAAATGGCTTAATGTCCTTTAACTATTGCGCTATAAACCTTCTATAGTAATTGCAAAACCCTAAAAACGATCTTAACTGCGTGACGTTCTCTAGTTCTTACTAATTTACTATAGCCTTAATCTTCTTTAGATCTATACTAAGTTGGCCTAGTTTAATAATAAATCCGACAAAATCTATCTTCCTAGTAAAGAACTTATATTTCTTAATTGCTACTAGCATCTGTTCTTCTTGTAGTCTCTTTAAGACCCATTTAACGTGTTCCCCGTGTTCTTCCTTAGTTATTAAGTAGATAATAATATCGTTAAGGTATACCATAATAAATTCATTTAAGTGTTCTCCTAATATATTGTTAATTTGCTTTTAGAATATTACTAATACGTTTATAAGCCCGAATTTTATAACTAATGGTTTATATAGTCCTTTCTTTAACCTAAAGGCTGTCTTTTATTCGTCGCCTTCCTTAATTCTGATTTAATAGTACGCCTATCTTAGATCTATCTTTATAAAGATTTGCGCGTTGCCTATTCTGTCTTAGATCTTACTAATTAAGGGTAAAGAATACCTATCCTTCCTGGTAATGCTGTTTAACTATCTATAGTTAATGTATAGCCTTAGCTTGCTATTCTTCTTTAGGACAAACAGTACTAGATAACCCGCTAATAATTATAATAGTCTAATATATCCCTTTTATAAGTTCTCCTAGATAAACTCTTTTAATGCTCTACCTTCTTCTTTAGTAAGCTTATAGATTAAAAAAAACCTTAGACTTATTCCTAGTTCTAATTCTATCTTATAATCCTATACTGTATACTTTAATAGCTTTTTACTTTCTAGTAACCATAGTTTCTTGCTATACTTATAGTATCTCTTTAGTATATAGCTTAGTCCCTTTTCTATTTCCTTATAGGTTGCTCCTACTTAGTACTATACTAACTTAGCTTATTATTGTATCTTATAGCGTTAAGTATCTCTAATATTGACCTAACCTATAACCCAATTAATCTTTAGATTGTACTTCTGTAACTAAGGCATCCCTAGTATCGCCTTATCCTTCCCTAATGGTAGGATATTAAAAGACATCCGAATTTATTTTCCTTTAATAGTTAACTAAATAGGTCCTATTTTAAGATTAATAATGCTATCCCCGTAGGCTATCGGATCTTTTAAGATTGTTACTAATAAATATAGGTGCTCCTTTCTCCTATATAGTAGTCCCATTCTTTTAACTGCTGCTAGTAAAATATGGTTCCTTATTACTCTACTATCTATTAGTGCTTTAAACTATTAATCTTACTATTTAACTTATAAATTTAGGTATCTTTCTTGAATTCCTTTAAGGGTCTAAGGCTCTACTACTAGTTCCCTCTGGTTCTATAGGCCTCTACTTTTCCTAACTATTAGCTACTAGATCCTATTTATACTTAGTCTAACTTAGGCTAATACTTAATTTGCTTTTTATCTTTAATATACTATAGATAGGTATTCTCTAGATATTTCTACCACTATTATTTATCTAGGTATTCTTCCGTAAGGAATCTTCCTAGTTAAAGTATTAAGTCCCCTTATTCTTAAACTTTTACTAGGTACTAACTATGCATATACTTAGCGTTTTGGTATTTTACCTCGTCCGTTATCTAATATATTCTTATTAGATATTTTTAATTCTTATCTTTTGGTGTCTTATACATGCTGCATATATTATCTATATATGCTATCTATAATAGTATATAATATGCTTAGTATCTTAGGTTAACTCTTAGCTTATCTTTATCCTTAAGTTTAAACCTTTCTCGTATTAATCTAAGCGTTATAACTTTATTCGCAGGTACTAAGATTTATCTCTTACTTCTTTAGTCCTCTAATTGCTCCTTTAGATCTTTTAACGTTATAATTAAGGCTCCTTTAATATAAGTTATAGCCTTTTCTATAATTAGGTGGTCTTAGACAACTTTTTTATCCAACTATATATAGAAATCTTCCTACTTATCGTTGTGTCGCTGCCTATACCACTTTTAGTATAGCTGCTTAAGTGTATACGCTCTGTCCATAAGGAAGTATCTTCTTATTACTATGTTGTAATAGCCTTTTATATATTATTCCTTAAATCTAGTTAGGATTCCTAAATCCTCTTTTTGTTCTAGTTCGGTAAGCTACTTAGCTCTTAGTATGCCTGCTCTTGGCCTATTAGTGATTCTTTATATAAGTGCTCTATCCCTTATACGACCTAGCAGACTAGATCTCTTATCTAGTTTTTGCTCTTACTACGAGGTAATTCTCGCTCTAAATTCCTCTATAGTTTCTTTTCTTTCGCGTCTTATAAGTAGATCCTTAAAGTCTTCATACTTCTTAATCTTAGTATTAACTTTTTAATCTTTAGGCTGAATACTGTGTTTAACTAGTAAGTCCTCTAGGTCTATATATCTGTCTCCTAGTCTAACTGCTACCTAAATTGCAGATTCTCTAATCTATAAAAAAGCTCCTTACCTCTTGCCTATAGGTGTTCTTATTTGTACTCCAAATTCTTAATCCCTTATATTCTTTAATCCTAAGCTTGCTTCTAACTTAAGCTTAGCTCCCGCCTTAGTCTAACTAGGCGTCCGTAGTATTCTTATCTCGTCTTAAGAGTCTTAAATCTTATCTATCTCGTCTTAAGAATCTAATGCCTGTGGGAAACTCTATCCCAAGCTCATTCGTATATCTTTAAACTAAGCTATTACCCTACTCCATCGGTTTTTGTCCGTTATAGGTCCTTAAGCTATCCTTATCCTATTTATAGAATCTTAGATCTCTCTTATCTCATCTTAAAAGTCTTAAGCCTTTGGCCTTTTGCCTTTATTAAGTGGTGAGCTAGCACTAGCAGTTATCTGCTTGCTTAATCTCTTTTAGATACTACTCCTGCCGTCTTATAAAGCAATAGATGCCGTATCCAACGGTGTTATAATGCCCGTTACTAAACCTTGCTCTGTGGCGGTCTTAGTCTCTACTTCTAATACTAATGTCTTAAAATCTTCTTTCTTAATATCGCTAAATAGATTTTTCCTAAAGTCCCTTTCTAAGTACTACCTTATTAACACTATACTAAAAGTTGCTATTAGATCTTTATCGCATTTATAGAGCCTATCTTGCTCTTTATGGTCTTAGGTAGCTCTTAGTTTCTCTAAACTAGGTTTCTATAGCTAATAGCTTGCGCCGTACTTAGCGTCTTTATAAATTCGGCACACGTTGTTATAGCAAAACGTAAAGTGGTTAATTAAATAATCTTTTATTCCTCGCAGTGTATTATCGTCCCTCTATATATATATGCCGTCTGCTGGTCCGGTTCCCTTTATTATATAGTAACTCTAACTATCTTTACAATCTCTAGTAAAATAACCCTATTTTTCGCAATTTATATAAGCTCCCTCTTTAAACCATCTTTTTTATTATAGAGTCCGCCTAAATGTCTTCTGCTACTAAGATCCCTAATTCGGCCTTTACTCCTTAGACCTTTAATTACTTAATCCTTGTCCTCTTAGTTTCTATAGTGTCTTACTCTATCTCTTATAGGTTTCTTTAGTACCACTTAGGTCTATTAGCTTTGCGCTATACTATAGTTTCTAACTTAGCTTTAGTTAATACGTACTTTGCGCCTTATATAACTATAAAACTCTGTCCTAACCTCTCTTAGTCTGTTCCCTTTGGTAGATCCTATTGTCGATCTTTATTACTTAATCTATTAGCTCCCTTAAGGTGTCTATATCTTCTATTAGAATAATTACGTCCTAAACTTTAGCCTTAAGTCCCTATTTGTACTGTGCTATAAGCGCCCTATTATTCCACTTAACTTATATTGCTAGCGTTTGGAACTACGTTATATATTTAATGGCTAAGGTTCGTTACGTAATGTCTTAAAGCTTCCTTTCCGCCGTAGTCGTTGCCTCTAGGTCTCTAAACATTTGTGTAAGTCGCTCTACAAATCTATTCTAGCTTAAGAACATAAACCATACTTCTTGGTTTGTCGTTGTTATTCTATTTACTTATATCTCTATAAGGTAAGGCTTAAACTATTTAAGTGCTCTTCCTAATAAGAATAATCCTGTATACGCTATTTAATCTATAAGTATTGCCAGCTTTGCTCCCTCTTATGCAACCTTAAAGTGCATTTATATAAGGAATCCTTTAAGCTTTAATCTCTCTCCTAAGAATCTCTTAATTGATAGTAACTTAACCTTTACTACTCCTATCCCGTTAATCCTTTATTTAAGTGCCGCATTATTTTCTATTAACTAGTTAACTATTTCCTATAGTTGTCCGACCGTTATAGGTTGTTATAAGTTAGTATCTGCTATACTAGTATTACCTCCTAACCTTAAAGTAGTTGCCGCCGTCAATGGCGTTGTGGTGACTGCTTTTGGTGGCATGTTGTTTGACTTTTAATACCGTAACTAGGTAGTAATTGTGTAACGGAACCTTATAGTAAGTACTATAATAGGTCTTGTTATTGGGCTAGGTGTGTAGATAATGCGTAAAGTTAATAACGTAATAATAACTGGTGGAGTGGTTGCCCAATAGATTAACTCTAATTGTATTCTGAGAATTACTATAAGGAAAGAACTATCTAGGTAGGGACTAAGGGTCCTTAAATACACAGCCGTACTCCTATAAAATCCTTCTTGTACGTAATATACGTGTGCTCTGTCTACTCTGTCGCGGATTACATAGATTATACAGATTATATAGATTATATCACGTGACTTGGTTACTATTCCTCGTTATATAGTTCTACCGGATCCATTTTGGACTGTGCCTGTATTAACTAACTAGCTTCCTCCAACTCTTCTCTAAGTAGTCGTAGTATTGTACTTAAAGCGTCCGTAATAGGTACTAAAGAAACCTATAAGATATGGAGTAAGAAACTATAAAAACCTAGAGGTTAAGGATTTAGTAATTATAGGACTAAGGAGCAGAGGCTAAACTAGGGATCTTAATAGTAGAAGATGTTTAGGCGGACTCTACAGTAAAGTTAGTGGTTTAAAGATGGAGCTTATATAAATTATAGAAAATAGGGTTATTTTATAAGGGATTATAAAGATAGTTAGAGTTACTATGCAATAAAGGGAACCTAATTAGTAGAAGATACATATATATAAAGGGATAATAGTGTACTGCAAGGAACAAAAGAGTGTTTAATTAGAAGTTTTGCGTTTTATTATAATAACGTATACTAAATTTATAAAGACGCTAAGTATAGCGTAAGCTATTAGCTATAAGAGCCAGAGTTAAAGGGACTTAGAGGAACTAAAGAGTTAGATAAAGAATAAGATCAACTCTATAAGCTAGATTAAGATATTATAGTAATATACGGATAATAATTAGTAATAATAATAATAATAGAGTTAGAGTATTTATTAATTAATAGCGATGAGGATAAGAAAGGAACTAACTAGGGGTATTTAAACCTTAATAACGTAATAGAAGTAGAAACTAAGACCGCCATAAAGCAAGGTTTAGTAACGGGCATTATAACACCGTTAGATACGGCATCTATTACTTTATAAGACGGAAGGAGTAATATCTAGAGAGAATTAAGCAAGTAGGCAACTGCTAGTGCTAGCTTACTACTTAATAAAGGCAAAAGGCTAAAGGCTTAAGATTCTTAAGACGAGATAAGAGAGATCTAAGACTCTAAAGATAGGATAAGGATAGCTTAAGGACCCATAACGGATAAAAACCGATAGAGTAGAGTAGTAGCTTAGTTTAAAGACATACAAATGAGCTTAAGAGAAAAGTTTCCTATAGTATAAGACTCTTAAGATAAAATGAGTGAGATTTAAGACTCTTAAGATAAGATAAGAACATTACAGACGCCTAGTTAGACTAAGGCAGGAGCTAAACTTAAGTTAGAAGCAAGCTTAGGATTAAAAATCTTATAGAACCAAGATTTTAAAGCACAAATAAGGACTATTAATAAGATTAGAGAATCTATAATATAAATAGTAACTAAACTAAGAGACAGATATATAGACCTAGAGGACTTACTAGGGGAATATAGTATTTAGCCTAAAGATTAAAAAGTTAATATTAAGATTAAAAAGTAGGAAGACTTTAAGGATCTACTTATAAGACGTAAAAGAAAAGAAACTATAGAGGAATTTAGAGTAAGAATTACCTTATAGTAAGAGCAGAAACTAGATAAGAGATTTAGTATACTAGGTTATATAAGGGACAGAGCACCTATATAAAGAATTACTAATAGGCCTAGAGTAGGCACACTAAGAGCTAAGTAGCTTACTAAACTGGAGTAAGAAAAGGATCTAGGGATTCTAATTAGGTTTAAGGAACAATATATAAAAGGTTATTACAATATAGTAATAAGAAGATACTTCTTTACGGACGAACCGTATATACTTAAAGGGTTGTACTAAAAGTGGTATAGATAACGACATAATAATAAGTGGGAAGATTTCTATATATAAATGGATAAAAAAGTTATCTAAGACTACCCAATTATAGAAAAGGCTATAACTTATATTAAAGGAGCCTTAATTATAATATTAAAAGATCTAAAGGAGTAATTAGAGGACTAGAGAAGCGAAAGATAAGTCTTAGTACCTATAAACGAAGTTATAACGCTTAGATTAATATAAAAGAGGTTTAAACTTAAGGATAAGGACAAGCTAAGAGTTAACCTAAGACACTAAGTATATTACACACTATTATAGATAGTATATATAGATGATGCGTGCAATATATATAGAGTACTAAAAGATAAAAATCGGAAGTATCTAATAAGGATATATTAGATGATAGATAAGGTAAAATATTAAAACGCTAAGTATATATATGGTTAGTACCCTATAGAAGTTTAAGAATAAGGGGACTTAATACTTTAACTAGGAAGATTTCTTACGGAAGAATACCTAGACGGATAATAATAGTGGGAATGTCTAGAGAATACCTGTTTATAGTATATTAAAGATAAAAAGCGAACTAAGTATTAGCCTAAGTTAGACTAAGTATAACTAGGATTAAGTAGCTAATAGTTAGGAAAAGTAGAGACCTATAAAACTAGAGGGAACTAGTAGTAGAGCCTTAGACCCTTAAAGGAATTTAAGGATAATACCTAAATTTATAAGTAAAGTGGTAAGATTAGTAGTTTAAGGTATTAATAAATAGTAGAGTAATAAGGAACTATATCTTGCTAATAGCAGTTAAAAGAATGGGGTTACTATATAGGAAAAAGGAGCACCCTTACCTATTAGTAACAATTTTAGGAGATTTAATAGCCTATAGAGGAGGTATTATTAATCTTAAAACAGGACCTATTTAGTTAACTATTAAAGGGAGATAAATTAAGATGTCTTTTAATATATTACCATTAGGGAATAATAAGGTAGTATTAGGAATGCCTTAGTTACAGGAATATAATCTAAAGATTAATTAGATTATAGGTTAGGTTAATATTAGAGATACTTAACGCCGTAAAATGTAATAATAAGCTAAGTTGGTATAGTATTAAGCTAGAGCGATATATAAAGAAACTAAGAAAGGGTTAGATTATATACTAAAGAGATACCATAAGTATAGTAAGAAACTATAGTCGCCGAAAAGTAAAAAGCTGTTAGAGTATATAGTATGGGACTATAAGATAGAATTAAAACTAGGAATAAGTTTAAGGTTTTTTCTAATCTATAAGCTTACTAAAGAAGAAGGTAGAGTATTAAAAGAGTTTATCTAAGAAAATTTATAAAAGGGATATATTAGACCATTGCAATTATTAGCGGGTTATCTAGTACTGTTTATACTAAAGAAGAATAGCAAACTAAGGCTGTGTATTAACTATAAATAGTTAAATAGCATTACTAAAAAGGATAGGTATTCTTTACCCTTAATTAGCGAAATCTAAGATAGGATAGGTAATATATAAATCTTTATAAAGATAGATCTAAGATGGGCGTACTATTAGATTAGAATTAAGGAAGGCGATAAATAAAAGGCAGCCTTTAGGTTAAAGGAAGGACTATATAAACTATTAGTTATATAATTTAGGCTTATAAACGTACTAGCGACGTTCTAAAAGTAAAATAATAATATATTAGGAGAACACTTAGATGAATTTATTATAGTATATCTTAATAATAATATTATCTATTTAATAACTAAGGAAGAATATAGAAAACACGTTAAATAGGTTTTAAAGAGACTATAAGAAGAACAGATGCTAGTAGTAATTAAAAAATGCGAGTTCTTTACTAGAAAGACTAATTTTGTTAGATTTATTATTAAACTAAGCTAACTTAGTATAAATCTAAAGAAGATTAAGGCTATAGTGAATTAGTAGGAACTAGAGAACGTTATGTAGTTAAGATCGTTTTTAGGGGTTTGCAATTACTGTAGAAGGTTTATAGCACAATAGTTAAAGGATATTAAGCTATTTACCCAATTAATAAAGAAAGAAGAACTATGGGTATAGGGAAAGGAATAATAAGAACTATTTATAGAAGTTAAGAGGTTATTTACCTAAGAGCTAGTTCTTAAAATCTATTAATTAGGACTAGAGACGGTTATAGAGATAGATATATTAGACTTTATACTAGGAGTATACTTTATATAAAAGCATCCAGATAGATAGCATCTAATAGTATACTATAGTTAGAAGATAATATTAGTAAAGTTAAACTATAACATTTACAATAAGGAGTTGTTAGGTATAGTTATAGTACTAAAAAAATAGAAAGCATTCTTATAAGGCATAGAAAAACTATTTATAGTTAAGACGGATTATAAGAACCTAATAGGATTTCTAATAATAAAGGAACTTAACTAAAGATA
>Ga0307515_10012028_pt1 | contig 16338 bp, 3 predicted proteins | sample 17_EM_MG_FD_194513 | JGI IMG/M metagenome (GOLD analysis project Ga0307515, IMG submission 194513) | Populus trichocarpa ectomycorrhiza microbial communities from riparian zone in the Pacific Northwest, United States - 17_EM | ecosystem: Host-associated > Plants > Roots > Unclassified | place...
AAATAGATAAAAAAAAATGATAATAAAAAAATGAGGACCAAGATTGAATAAAAAAATTAAATGAAATAAAATAATTAGGAATGAAATTGAAACAAAAAACAATTCAAGAAAAGTATTAAAAAAGAATCAATTATGATCAAATTTGATAAAATAAAATAAAATAAAATGTATAGGGATGAAATCGAGAATAAAAAACTTTAAAAAGCATTAAAAACAAAGCAAATAACAATAAAAAAAAATGATGATCAAAATTAAAGTAAACAGCAACTAGAGGACATATTTATTTTTATCAGGGCCGGGGTGAAAACCAAGGTGTGGAAAAAGAAGTGGAGGAAAAGAAAAAACATTCACTGGAGATCAACTAACCTTCGCCGGTGACATGCGTCAAGTCATCGTGTAGAGGACAACTCTCCACTTCCATCATCATTGCTGACAGTGGCATTTGAACATCCAGATACGTTTTATGTGCCGCCCAAATAATGCGGGCGCCTTCCAGCTACTAGCGTGCAATTTTTTATTAATTTTATATTTATTCAAAGAACTAATTGTCCCTTATTTCAATTGATAATATATATATATATATATATATATATATATATATATATATGAAAAAGACTCAAATAGCCCTAGCTGCTAGTTTTGTTTTTGAGAAATACAAGGGAAATATGATTATTTAACTGTGTATTTGAAGGTAAAAATACCAAAAAGCCTTTACCCCCAACTTTAAATTTTTTTAACTTCTGAAGGTATGATAGTTATTACATTGTTCACGTAAAATGCCAGACTTCTTTAACCCTTATTAATTTGACAATGACAATTAAATACCAATGCTACGACCATGTGTTTTGAGTTTTTTTAAGTATGAGCAAACCAATATTTTTAAAGCTACAATACACTACGTATTTTTTTTGTTATATATTTATCTTATACTCAAGTTTTCTTTTCGAAGCACACACAACCTCGTCTCTTTGGTTTGTCACTTCCTTTGCTGGTACTGCTTACTTGCTGTTATGTGAGTCATGTAAGTGATATAAGAAAGATGTCCCATTTTCTCTTTTAGAATTACAAAATGAACGGGTCTCTCTCTCTCTCTCTCTCTCTCCCCCTCCTGGCCACACCTGCTGGCATTTTATTAACAATGAAGAGTACTGGTGGATTTGACAAGAGCACTAGATGAGACTCTCTCTCTCTCTCTCATAGCCACACGTACCTGCTGGCATTTTATTAACAATGAAGAGTACTGGTGGATTTGACAAGAGCACTAGATTACATTAAGCTGGTGACAATTAAAGCAGACCTTACACACATGCAAAAGGTATATGATAAAGTTAAGTCAACATCATCAACTGTACAACAAGTGTCAAGGATGAGAAATTGAATCCATGTTGCAACCTGAAATTGCAACAAATCTTGAGCAAAACATATATATAGCGACAATTTCCCCCCATAATTGTTTCTAAGATACTCAACTGCCGAGTCTATACTTTCCAATTGTCTTTAACATATCTGTATTTGTTAGGTTATGCTTAAATATTAATAGCCTGGTCGTATTTGGATGGTGGGGAAAACAGCAAAAACTGATCAGTACTGTCATTGTTTGAATTGAAGAAACACACACACACACACACACACACACACACATATATATAATGGAAATCTAGGCAGCTTATTAATTATTGAAAAGTAATTCAAAAGTGATGATGAGGTAGATGATAAATTGAATGATAGGACAGCTCTGCTCCCCTAAGTATTTAGTTTTTAACATCTTAAGAAATTAAAAAGAAAAAAAAATGGTATCACTTTAGGAAAAGCCACAAAAGAATGATCACTTGCAGACCATGATGGCATGGCAGCCATGGATTTACACACAGAGATCTTCTTTAGTCGAAATGTCCATTTCTATTTAGTTAATGCCATGAGTATTGTGACAAAGAAAGTAGTGTCTGCGTGTGCGTGAGTTAAGGAGCTTAACCTTTGTGTTCTTGCCTTTATATATAGGTTGTGTATTTTAACCCACGTCAAGAAAACCATAGAGGAGCATTACTTAGTAACAAAGTAGTGGTAGGCAGACGAGTGGACTTGATCCAAACTGGATCATTATGTTGCGTAAAGGAGCTGCAATCGTGGGCTCATGTCAAAGAACCAACAATGCCCTATTCTAGTATTCACGGCATGTAACGAAGCCAGGAAAAAGAAACAATTATTTGTCCACTTTATATCATGCAGAGCCAACTTATAAAATCATGAACCGCAGGTCCACCAGCCAATTATTGGAGTATATAAAATCTGTGTATTTCATCCAGTTTGGAGTCATGGTGTGGTCGGGGAACACAGGCATTATATGATAATTTGGACAGGAACTTGTTGGTGATGAATAATTTGTTAGAATCAACACAGTGCTCCCTATAATAATAATTGCAAAGGGACATGGCTTCAGAGATATTCCATGGAGAAAAATAGAATGGGGGGTGAATATTTTTCTCTCCCTCAAGGAGTCAAAACTGCGTGCCTTGTCCCTGCGTGCAAGCCCTGTCTTGATTCATTCTAGCAGATACAGACACTCGTTTAATTTAACATGGAAGCTGTGGCAGGTGATGGTTGATTAGATTATATTATCAAGGCATGCCCTATGCTACCTAAAATTATCGTGGCACGCTTTTGCCCTCTAAGAAATTGATCAAGCCATGAGTTTAATCAATTGCATAGATACGCAGCATCTATCTCATGATTGAATTGCAAATGTTGTCTGATTTTCCTACATGCTTCTTGTTCACCAACAGGGATCATGTGTCTGTCTGTTGATCTAATTTGTTTTTTTTTAATTATTTATTTTATTCATTCAAGTTAATTAATTTAAGTAAAATGAAATGGGGTTTAATAACTTTACATGTATCTACAACTCACCTATTTTGCCATATTTACATGTAATGAGAAACAAAGAAAGCTGTTATTAGACTAGAATTCAAGAACATTATATTGGATATTAAGAATTTGGTAAGAATCCTGCATAATTCTTACTTCAATCAGTAATAACCACCCAATAAGCCAAGTATCCGAAAGCCTTCATTTTTCCCCCTTTGAGTCAGCTTGGACAGTCCATAGTCTACGGAGAATTTATTTATTGAGAGCCACGAGTCGCGGTGACATCCTTTCTATTGTTAATACGGGTTACTTGAACCGGACAGCGACTTTTTAATCTGGAGAATAATGCCCATTTCTTAACGCTTGAGTCTGAATCTATCACCTTCCAGCTGAGAAAATAAATAAATTATGTTTAGCATTTTTTATAAAATAAAGAACAAGAAGATATAAACAAGAATCAATCCCAAAAAAAAAAAATAGAATAAATTGGATTGCTAATTAATATCTAATCTTAGAAAGATTAAAAAACAATAGTGTGTTGATTCAGGTAAGCCTAAAATAAAAAAAAAATTATTTTTTTCATGATTTTATTGACCCGATTAGAAAATACTTATTTAGAATGGTTTTTTAATTGAATTAAACCCTAAAAATTTAAATTATTGTAGTACTGCATAGTGATTGCTTATGTGTACTTGCGCATGTTAGTTTCATTTTAAAAATGTGAAATAAAAATCTCAAATCTATTGTTAAGTCAGACTGATGGTAAAGAAAACTCACTTGTAAGTGGTGGTAAGACGGTGAAGGAAAACTAGCACCATGGCTTTAGCCATGTTCATTCCCAGGCAGGTCCTTGCTCCCAACCCATCCCAAACGCTAAGAAGCTGCATGGCTTTTTGTCATCCTGTATATGAAAAACAGAAAGGCCCTGTCGATCTCTAGTCTTAGCTCAAACTCTTCAAACACTAAAGGGTTAAACTTAATTACTGCGAGATGGGAAAAAGAGAAGAGAAACTAAATCAGATTTGACCATAGCTGAACTCACATCAAACCTTGAAGGGTTAAACTTGTTGGGGTCATCGTACATAATAGGGTCAAGGTGTATTTACCTTGCATCAACATTAATTTTCCACCCCTTTTTTTTTTATTTTAAATCCTATGATGAGAGCAAAAACACTAAAGGACTCGTAAATTTATTGAGGTGAAATTGGATTGCTTTATTGGTGTTAGGAAACAATCCTTAAATCAAACAATCATAGTGTGCAGGGGCGGAATTAGGGGGGCTGGCAAGGCCTGCAAGAAATTCCTAGCTTCATCCCCTCAAGTGAAACCAAGGTGCTATAGATGCCATCCTTAACGATTCTTTGAGCGGCTGTTTGCCATCTACTATTTTTTATTTCAAAATTCAACTAATTACACCAAGAGTCTCTCAAGAAAGGGAATTTTTTTTTCTCTAAAGCTTAACAAATTTTAGGGTAAATGACTCATTCCTTTCTTCTATTTTATGAAAAAATTTGGAATGAAAACTCTAATTTTGGTGGAAAACTTGATTAAATAACATATAGGATAGAGCAAACACAATGAAAAATATAGGAGCATATTAGAGGTTTATCCAATTATATAAAAATAGATGAGCTATTTATCCTAAATTTTATCTTTAAATTTTGTTCTGTTTTTGACCATGAGAGAACACCACACACAGTGAATTTTTTTCCTGCAAGGTGAAGTTTCTCTGCCTGCTCCTATTAAACAAGAAGCACAATGTCATTTAACGAGTTGCACAAAATTACCCCCGGTATATATATATATATGCCTTGAAGCTTGAAGGTGAAAAGGAATACAAATTATCCCTAGTGTAATTTAATTTGTTGTATCCTGACCTACATATACAAACTATGATGCCTTAATTCTAACCTGTCAAGCTTCATAGATTTACATTTCTAAGCATATAAGATATTAAAAGGAAACGGTGCAACAGCAAATCTGGGTATAAGCTATCTTCTGACCTGCAATAATCATGGTCAAGATGTTATCTTTTATCTCTGTGCCTGTCAACATAAAAGCATCATCAGAACCTACTTTTTCATCTTCTTGATTGCCTTGCGAGCATCTTCTTCTTGCAGCCATGATCAAGTCCAGGGTGTTCACGATCCTTTTTCTGGCCTGAATCAGCATCCTTTTTTTAGGATTGTCAAGTTCACCGCATCAGAAAGTGACACTCGGATTTGGACTTAAAAGGAATTTAATATAGCTCAAGCCCACAACATTCGAAGCTCATTTATGATTTGATGGACTTCATTGGTAGATTACCTTAAGGCCTTTGTAAAATCTAGTCTAGGGAAACCTCATGGGGACTCGAGCATTGCTTCACAGCCATGAGTTATGTCCTCTTGCAGCACATCTCGTTTTTGCCCATCCTCTAAGCTCATCAACATCCTGCATATGGCTTTGAAGGTTATCTGCAACAATTACATACCAAGATCAATATCATGGCTTTTTAGTTTTTATTCTCGGATTCAAAATGAGATTTCCTGAGAAAAACGCGGTGATCTAGGCTTTCAAATTGGCCTATGGTTGCTTTTGTACAAAAAATTAGCCTCTTAAGGGCTTCTCTATTCGGGCCATAGAAATTTACTAAAGCCCATAAAAATATCAAGTGGGTCAACTAATCAAGCTTGTAGTGTTTAGTTACTGTCCGAAATAAAAAGAATAAAAACAATGGAGATAAAATATGTTTATAAAACTATCATTAAAACAATTTTAAAGTGAATTTATGTACTTTTAAAATAGAAGATAAATAGAGGATATGTCTTCACAAACAATATTTATTATTTTTTATTCCTACCCCATATTTTCTTAAAAAAATAATCAAAACAACCTTGTTTTGACCAAAAATTTTTTTCCTGAAAAGTCAATGAGTTTTTACCCCGTGTTTTATCTCGAGTTGACCTGAGTTTTTGACCAAGCCATACCGAATCAATCATTTCTTTATTCTTTCTTAAACTCGAATCAGTCCAGGTCACGGGTAAAACCGTCAAGTCAGTTTTGGTTTTATAACTAAGGTTATTATAATATTATTAATTTCAACACTTAATATAAACTAAACTAAAAATATATATATCTAATTATTTCTTAAAATATATAAGTTTAACAGTAATACATAATAACAGTTAAATAAATTTTTTTTATATTTTATTTTATCTTGTACACAATAACCAAACAAAATATAAAAATAATTATTTTATCTTATATATTACTATCAAACACAATTATATCTCTATTTTATTTAATATCGTCTCTTCTGTCTTTACCGTCTCTGTTTCTCTCGTCCTGAAATAATAACAATGCTATGGTATCATAGCTCCAGTTGACGTGAATGTGCTCTTGAGCTGCGTACATATGAAGGAAAATATATGGGCCTAGTAACTAGATGAGGAAAATGCTTGGACTGCACGAGCTCCCCCTTTAAGGGGCTGTTTATATTTACGGCCAAGCCGCACTTTTTAAAACATTTAACTTTTTTTATTTTAAATTAAAAATTTTATTTTTATTAGATTATTTTGATATGTTACGTTAAAAATAAATTTTAAAAAATAAAAATATATATTATTTTGATATATTTTTTTAAAAAAATCATTTTAAAAAACAATTATTATTATAATATCAAACACTATTTATTCTGTGATCACTTTGTACAGCACTAAAAATGTAATTAATTGTATTCTTTTAAGAAAAAAGGGATTATCATATTCATCATAAATTATTAAAATATAACTACCAGTAATTATTTAATAAGATATATAGAGATAAACATATAAAATAATAAAGAAAATCACATTCAATTGATCAAAAGTTATAATAATATTTAACTCTACAACTTTATCGTGCTCAAATGATAATCATCAATATTTATTTAGTAGAAAAGAGATAAGCACAATATAAAGAAAGAAACAAGGGAGAGAATTAAAGAAATAATTTTTGAGCTGGTAGGAATATAAATTAATATTAACCTAACTAACCTCGAGTGCCTGGCCAAGTATAGTGATTATGCCAACATTTTCCCAAGTGTCAAGATTCTTCACAATCAGTTCATCAAACTATTTGACGAAAACAGATATTGAACTTGTGGTGTTCACGAGAAGCATATAGTAGGCTTTGATCCCCCACAATCTCTGCAATTGATTTTATACATCTTTTCGTGAATTTTCCCGAATTGTCATGTAAGATTGTCGTCTTAGCTGATTCGGTACTCGGAACAAAAACTTGTGTCACTCCAAATATGGTGGTCTTGAAGCAATTTCCATACCTGTAATATTCAAAATTAATTTAATATCTTTGTGCAAATATTTTTTTTTCAATTTTCTATTATTTCCTTTAATTTCGTTATATTAAGAGATTCGAGTTCTCTCATGATAATAATAATAATAATAGAAGACCGATCATCCTGATCTAATACTGAGCTATTAACATTCCAACATCAATTCAATAAAGTTTATTAGTACCTTAAACGGCGAGCTTGAACGAAGGCATAAGAACCTCTGCAGCCATTGATGGCTGCCATGAGCTGCATGGTTTCTCCAATCAATGGTAATCCACAACTACCCGGTGGGATATCATCCTTTGCTATCTGATCATGGCACCTTAATTAGCAGCTTCACAAATAGAATATACAAAAATGGAAAGGCACCAAGAAGAAGCACAGCGTAGAAACAAAGGGAAGAATTCGTAGACGGAAGAAGGGGCAGCGTTTTGTTCTACTTTTGGAAGTGAAACATGAAACTATGTTGGTATGGCCGTATTATTTCCTTTCTGGCATAAATATTTGAAATTAGATAGCGTAGTGTACGGCCGAGAAAATGGGTGTCGGCATTTTGGCTATCGCTGGCCGGAAATGCAAACATCCCCGTTGACGTAAAGAGCGTAGCTGTTTTTTTTTAATTAATCATATAGCTTTTGTTTTTTTCCTAGATCCAGTAAATCTTCATGTTTCAAATCTTGATTTTATAAAAATTAATTGGGACAATTAAAAGTCGCTATAACATGGACACAAGCAAACCTTGTGCCAATTATTGTTCCAAATCCAAGATTTCGAACCAAGTACCCTAAATATACGATAAATTACAACCATGCATTTAAAAGACATTATGCCATGAAGCTCTTATTACTCGAGTAATCTTGTACAAGTAATACTCTGCAATATCCTAGCCCTTAATTTCTAACCATTGAAATGACCAAGTTGGTGTACTTGGTTCCGGTCTTTGACAAGTAACCCTCCACCATCTCTCCATACCTTCGAAATAATTCGTCCATTATGTCCTTCCCAAAATGAGATTCCAGCATCGACTCCACGACGGCTCTGATTGTCTTGGCCACTCTCTGTCCACGTGATGCTGCCCCAGACGTGGTGTCCACATCGTCGACACCTCCATCCCAGTCAATTTCAAAGGTCTCGAGCCGATTGACACTGAAAGAACCATCCTTTTCAATCTCTAACCTCATTTCTTCCACACATGGACCATAGTAGGGGGCGTTAAAGGAATCGACCTTTTCTTCCTCGACGAGCCCCTGTAGGGTTAGTCAACGCCAAAATTAAAACAAAAGCTAGCTTGATGTTTATATATATATATATATATATATGTTGTGGTTCCATTCCCAAGTTGGTTATGCATTTTGTGCTGGCATAAATAAACTGTTATACACCAACTTTATTCGTTTACTTAATTAGATGCTTATCCCAAATGGAAAACATCACGGCAACAAGAATTTAGATCAACTGAAACATAAAGTTAGGCTTGGTATCTATAAAGCCATTTTCTCTTGAGTTACGAATATATGAGAAAAGTTTTGGGAGGCATTATCCTCTAATATATACTTGGATTTCTATAGAAAACGTCTTCAGCTAAATAATCACAATTTAAAATTTCTATCGAAGTCAACATAATAAAGCGATATGTTAAGGGGTAAAACTATTATATATCTGTACTTTTAATGAAATATTACTTATTCTATTTGTTTTTTTTTTTTAAAGAATAGTATTATTAAGATTTTATGTTTTCTTATTCGATTGTAACTATTTTCGATAAAGGTATGAAATGAAATCTAAATTATATCTATTTGTCAATAAATTTTCTAATTTTAATTACCTGCCACATATAAAATTAAAAATGCATTTCAAAAAAATTAACAAATTTTTTTAAAAGAACATTTAATTTTGGTCGAGGAACTAACTTATGCTTTTAAATATAGAGTAATTAATTTATAAAATTATCAAAAATGCAAGGACTAACTTATAATTTACTCCGTTAAGTTAAGTGAAATAAATTTAAATATATTGAATAAACTATTTTCGAGAAAGGTATGAAATGAAATCTAGCTAGGTTGAAAATGTGCAGATTTACTCAAGGAATTACTTAAATGTAAAATTGTCGGCAAATACTCAAGATCAAATTAAAGCATTACGAAATTAATCACCTCAGAAACCATGCTCATTAGTGCCTGTGCTAAGAGCTCCCAATGGTAGCAACTCTCGTCCGCGGTGGGATCGGTAGATCTCCTGCCCATGAATGACAAGAGCATGCAGCCTCCGGGAACTATTTCCTTCGAACGTGATTTTAGAAACGACGAAAAGTCTTTTTGAAACTGCAATGAATATGCTTCTAACACACAAAGCGAGCTTGACTTTGATATATAAATCTTTCCCTTGTTCATGGCCGTCCTCGCGTTGCTCTCTAGACCAGCTGGAACCTGTTCATATATTAATTGCTATCTTTTCTTAATTAAGCATTCTTTGGTAAGAAGGGAAACTAGCTAGAAGACTAATTGATTTAGTACCTTAAAAGATATTGTCTCACGTTAAGATTTACAGTTTTATAATAAATTTAAGATTTAGAATCTTATATAAATTTTGTCCTAAAACACATATTTTTTTTTAAAAAAAATGATATCTAAAATTTATAAGTTGGCTAGACCCGTAACTCTAGCTATCCAATATGAAATATTAATTATATCATTTTTTTTTCTCTCTCTTGATTTTCAAAGCAATGCCCATCGATGATCAAACATATTTCGTTAAGGAATAAACCACGCTGTCTTGATATAATACACCAGCCATGTATTTGGAAGAGGCCGGTGCCAACTCATTGAAGTTACTTGCTTGGCCAAAATATTTCAACATGTTTTGTTGATGAGACTATGATTTTAATTATGACTACTTAAATTATGGGATGAAGACATCAATCAAGTATGTAGTCCCTGTGTACCACGTGTTTCCACATGTGTTTGATTATGTTTTAAAAATATATTTATCTTAAAAAATATTAAATTAATATTTTTTTAGTATTTTTAATAATTTTTATGGACTGAAATAAAAAAAATATTTCAATATATTTACAAATAAAAAATTCTTTTAAAAAATATCATACACCATAATAACAAACACACTTAATTTTAACAAGGAATTGATGTGGTTTTTTTTTTAGTTAGCAAGGAGAGCATCATGTCTCTTCTATCACACACACTCATTATGTTTTTATATTTATAGACAGTTTTTAACTATAAAAAAAACAAATAACAAACATATTTAATTAAAAAACAAAAACAATTATATTTATAAAATAGTTTTAAAATGAATTTTTATTTTTAAAACAAGGATATATGTCCCTTTTTTCTAATTGTCTTGATCTTTCCTTTCTCGAAAACTACTTACTTTGATATCTTTTCATTAAAAAATAACTTGAAAATATGAAAAAACAATATTTTCTTTTAACTGATAAAATTGTGCAGCAGGGTAGGTGAATTTAATTGCACTCGCAATTATTCTCTACGCCACCGAAAAAGCTCAAATGCAATAAAGAAGGGAAATCATTTGACTGCTTTGTCCTTCACAGTTCTTTAACAAAAGGGAAGGGAAGGGATGGGAAAAATTATACCCTCGAGATGTGTGTGTCTATATATTTGTTTGGGTAGAAAAGTGAATGAAAGATAATAAATATTGAATATAATTAAGTTAATATATATCATAAATATTATATATAAAGTTATTTTCTTCCGCGCAATCACCGCCCTCTCTCCTCACTTCTCCCCCATTCACCTCTTTTCTAAACAAACGGCAAGCACAAATTAAGATAAACAATAAAATGCAAGACCATGCGATGCGAGCCTAATTGTTTGTAGGAGAATTGGGTGGCTTACGCGAAACCAGCCCTGTGTTTGCTAGCTGATTGTTCCTACATGCACTTGATTATGATGATATAGTATATATGTCTGTCATACAAACCTGCGAGAGCCAGTGAAGACTAGAAGAAGAGTGCACACAATGCAAGCTCCTGCTAGGAAACAATCTACCATAGAAAGAACCCGGCGTTGCTGATACAAAGCATGGCCCGAACTCGGAACCCTTTTCTTTCTTTAATTTATCATAGAATGCTGGCAAGGATCCAAAAATAAAATTGAAGTCATTATGAGGAAGATCATTCAGGAAGACCTTAAGTTCTGGTGTTGGACGCCCCAACTCTCTGCATTTGGCATAGATGATATCAGTAATTTCGGAGATCACTGACAACGAGTTAGGTCCAGAGGAGCAACCCAGGTCTGCAATACCCATGATGTCAGGGATATTGCTGCACAACATTTGCATTATAGCCTCCTCATTGATTCGCTTTCCTAGAGATATTATCTTGCTCTGCAAAATTAAACAATTATAAGAGCCCCGAGGGTAGCACATATTGACTGCACTTTTGTGATCTTCAAGACTAAAAAAAGAAAAAAAGCAGCTTCGTACGTGCCATGGATAAACCTCGAGAAATTGTACCAAACCATGTGAATATTAAAACCTTTTTTCTATTTTTTTGCTTCTTTTATATATATATATATATATATATTAACGTGGCATCGGTTACATCTAGACTATGGGAGCGAGCAAACATGTATACGTGCACATATTGTTAAATATAAGAATAAATAAAAGGAAAAGGGGATGCAGACCTGCACTTTCGAGTTTTTTGCATAACTATTTTCATCATCTCCTTTGTTCATGTGAAGCACTTGCATTACTTCCATCTTTCTGCTCTCTCTTCAGCTAAAACTGCAAGTGATGAAGTGTTTCAGACATTCATGCTGTGTATATATAGAGGCAGGCAAGGAATCTAGAGCTGAAAAGCTAACGGTTCAAAATAAATAAATTTTACCCGACCTCCATTTCAAACGTAATGTCAAACAGTACCGAAGTTAAGATTAACAAAACCACCACCGCTGTCCTCGTCTAAAAAAGGACCACTTATAAAAAGATATCCAACCGGATGTCGAATTGGAGCCACTAAAAACAAATATCTAGAGTAAATTATATTAGTACGTAACTTCTTATTCCGTACAAATGTTAATTATTTATATTAAAAAAGTAATTTTTAATATTTGTGTAATTATGGTGTAAACTATAATTAGACTGAAATTATAGTTATTAGTAGCTGATTTTGTAGTGTTAAGGAAATCAAGCACCGATTAGACAATAAACTTAATCCGCACTAAATAGATGGGAAACCAAATCAGCACTAAATTCATAGTAAAATTGTAATTGAATCGTTAAATTATTTGTTCCCTTATTTGTAAATAATTAGGCTTGATTATAGGCAATAATATAGGATTCTGATGCAAACCATCAGTATAAGTTGTGATCTTTTCATTGATTGAAATAATAAGAAGAATATTATTTTTCTTCATGTAGAATACGAAAGGAAAAAGATTAATAGGGTGTTTCAGTAAAATTGATAAACTAGCTATCTAATCCGCGCTTCACCGCAGGTATTATAAATTGTTTTCAATACAAAAAATAAATATATAGGCTTTTTCAAAGCCTATTTTTAATACTAAAAAATCATAATTATAAATCAAAAAACTTATACATGAACTTAATTAAATAAACCGAGAATTATCTATACCAATAAATATAAAAAAACAATCATTGACAATAACTAATGATTAAATTGAAAAAATTAAAAGATAGATGTAGATTAATATATTTGGTATCGTAACACGGGTCATGTATCCATTTATGTTTAATAACTTTATTTATTTGAATCAATTTTATTTATTTAATCAAACAATCTTTTACAATTAATAGGCAATGATGAAATTCTCACCTCATTTTTTAAATTGCCTCCCATTCTTTCCGTCTTTCTGACCCTATCCTCTATTTTTTAATCTTGTTATTCCTCAACAAATTTACTTAAATTAACCATAAATTTAGGTCTATAAAAATATAATTAAAAAAAAAGTTGAGGAACAAAAAAAATAAAGCTTTGTCACAATCCACAATCATCCATATCTGGATGAATAGTGGCTTGGTGAACAATATTTTCACCACCTTTTAGTTTTTTTTTTAATTATCATTTAGTCCCTTTGTTTTTAGAGAAATAATTATTAAATACGCTTATGAGACCAATAAAATTGCATTATATTCGGACATCTTACTAGTGTACGTACGTAGAATCATGAAGTGGTTAAGAAAAATTGTTTTTTCATTGACATATTGAATTCGAATTTTGGCATTAATATTTAGATAAATTCCTTCCTCTAATGAAATGCATTAGACTAAAGTGGAGGATATGTATTGAAGATCGTCTAAAAAAGATTTAATTTTTATGGTACCACAAAATAGTCTGAAATACTGTTAATAATAAAAACTAGACTATTTATTTATTCATATTATTAATTTTTCCTTGATAATTTTAAAGATATTTAAAATAAAATACTATCTTATCCTTTATTATTGTTATCTTGGAATGAATTCTGATCGATTAGTATAATACTAATAGGGATCTTTAAAAATCTCTAATAAATACTTGAATAGAATAATAAATTAGCGATATATAGCTAGACAATATATCATACTAAAAACCACTAAAGCAATTGGATATGTAGAATTGGTCATAACCTAAAATTTTAAATAAATTTGGCTCATTTAAAAAAATATATTATTATGTTTCAACAATTAGTCTTTCTAGAATGGTTAATTTTTTATATGATAATTTCATGTCATTTTTTAAATATATATATTGTAAACAATGAGGATATATTTATAACAATATCAAACTTTATTTTCCTAGCATATTAAATTTACCTTTGTTGAACGTTTGTAATGTGTGTGTAAATGGATTGTTCAGCATTTATTTATAATTTAAAAAAACAATATCGATTGTTTAGTGAACTTAATTAGCTTTTTTAAACTATCCTTGGATAAACTTTATTATATTGAAACCATTTTTTTATAGAAAATCTTGAGAGACCTATAGGCCTTCACAAGAAATTTATACCGCCCAAAAATCAGGATAGGTGGAACTTTCGAAGAGAACGTAGTTTGCTGAAGCCATTTCGTTCCACACAAATTCAAGTGGAGGAAGAATAGGCCACTCTATATCTTTGAATCATGTGGATTTAATTAATTATGTTGGCATTAAATGCAAACCGACAACGTGGTGCCCACCTTGAACTCTATTTTTCCTCACCAAACGACTCCCAAGCAAATCGTGTTCCATGATTGACCTCAATGAGAAACACACAGTAACGACTCCCAGGTAATTATTTACAGTTGCAGAGGTAAAGGTACGGAGGAATAAATAAAATTGTTTTGGTACGTTAGTACATTTTAAAAAATAAAATAAAAAAAAATATTTAGAAAATTAATATAATTAAAAGAGTCATTATTAATATCTACGACATGAATGATGTCATCTATAATTTTATTATTGCATATATTATCTATGACAAGCGAGTTGCAAATGTTAATTGCAACTAAAGTGTCGCATATGGTATTTTCAACTTCTTTAACACAGATATCCTGGAGTAAGCTAATTTATTATCAACTCCCTACCTAAAAAAACAGAAATTCACACAATCACAAATAACTATTTTTTATAATCAAAACACAATTTATATAAATAGCACATAACATATTCGATCGTAAATAAAAAATTTAGACGGATGATTAACACAACATAATATTTTATTAAAAATTAAATTAACTCGCTATCTATTCATAATTTTCATAACATATAATATGTAACTATATCTAATAATCTTTCCAGCTCATAAAAGGGCCTAGAGCACTCGTGGACAAGCCTGGAGCACTTGTGTACGGGTCTAAAGCAACACCCTAGCTCATCCAGCTCGAGGATGGGTTTGTAATATCCGTATAGATGTGAGGAGGATCAATAACACTCTAGCTTGTGGATGGACTTGAGTCACTCGTGGATGGGTCCAGGACGCTCGTGGACGGACCAACATCTCCAACACTCTCATGATAATCGATCTCATATTTGCTAATGCTATTTCAAGAAACTCAACATCCTCCAAGTAATTTCAACTTTTATTTTAAATATATTTCAGTCAAGACGATCACGTAACATTCTTGGTAATTCGTTAAGGGACATGTTTGATATATCAGTTGGGAATTCATGGCTTTCTCTATTATAAGTGATATCATTATCGATATTGACAATAATACCACCATGAAAGCATAACACTTCTAAATTATCATACATTCTGTCAGACAACATAACAAAACATAATTCTAACATATTAATATCTTGGGGTTAATCAAAGTGCATCAATTATCAACTAAAAATATAACATTGTATATTTAACAAAATAACCTAACTATCCAACTAAAAATATATCTAATTAACTTAATTTATAATTTAACACAAATCAACACTAACATTTCAAACACATGATTTTATTAATTCACAATCAACAACAACCTAAAATAATTGATTATTTAACAAAATAACATAAGTATATCTAATTAACAACTTGAATTATATCTAGTTAGCCTAATTCATAATTCAAAACCTTAACATTCAATTAAATCAAATTAACACTAATTAAACATAAATTGCATCAAATTAATTGAGGGGAAGTATTCAGCATACCTCTAGAAAGTGAAATGTGGGTGGTGAGGGTAACCGGTGGTGGCTATTTTAACCGAAATATGGGTGGCCGCCACGGGTAGAGAGAGAAACAGAGAGGTTGTCGTTGGTTAATCTAGAGAAAGATAAGTATTTTAGGGCTGCTTAGGGTGTTTTTGACAATGGAAAGAGAGAGAACTAGCCCTTGGTGAGAGGGGGGGAGAGGGAGAGAAAAAGGATGAAATGGGGTTTTAGGACTTAAAATTTAAAATTATTTGCAAATGTCATCTAGAAAGTATACTAGTTTTTAATTGTGTTACTTTATTATTTTTTTTTACTATGTAAAAAAAATCAAATAAATTATCCTTAATATTAATTTATGGTAGATGATTGAATAGTAAAGAGAACCACATATATATTTATGTGTTTGGTTTAGAGATGTGGTTGGTTTTTTTAAAAGGTACAATCCTATTTTATAAAAACAAAAAATACATATTTTTTTATATAAATTTCAATAATAAAAAAAAAACAATCACATCTCTATCTCAAACACCTTCATAAGTCAAAAGACTAAACTATA
>Ga0307515_10012029_pt1 | contig 16337 bp, 12 predicted proteins | sample 17_EM_MG_FD_194513 | JGI IMG/M metagenome (GOLD analysis project Ga0307515, IMG submission 194513) | Populus trichocarpa ectomycorrhiza microbial communities from riparian zone in the Pacific Northwest, United States - 17_EM | ecosystem: Host-associated > Plants > Roots > Unclassified | place...
TTGTGATTTAAAATATTTTTTATTTAAAAATATATTAAAATAATATTTTTTATTTTTAAAAATTATTTTTAATATTAGCACATTAAAACAATTTGAAAATATAAAATTTAAGAGAATATAGTTTCTATAGCAGATTCTTACACTGTTGAGATATGAAATGAGAGTAATAAAAGATTCAAAGCTATAATTTTACAAATTTTAGTGCTTTCCAATTTATTTTTATTATTGGAGTTTCTATGTCTCCATTGTTTTCTTAATTAATTATCTCTATTTTTATTTTTATTTTTATTTTTATTTTTTATTTTGAGTGTTCTTTTTTCAATTAAGTATTTAAATTATTAATTTTTTTATTATCCGTATGAGAGAAATGGAAACATATCATATTTATTAATTACTACGAAACCTACCACTCACAAAAATGAGTAAAAATGAAAAAAAAAAAGAAATTTTTTTTTTTTTGGGAGGAGAAACGACCATAATTCCAGGTTGATTCTGGAAAGAAAAAAAAATGATACTTAAAAAAAAACTTTGTTGTCAAGAAAAAAAAAGGAAATAAAAGAAAACCTTTCAGCTCCAAACTCCAAAAATAAGAGAAACAAGGCCCAAATGGATCCATATGAGACCCGTAGATAATTCATTCAAAAAGGGCCAACACTGCCACTACACTACAGACTGCATCGGGCCCTTCTTCTTCAAAAATCTGGATTGAGTCACGCATCATCATCATCATCATGTGTCAAAAACTTTCGCAATTCCCAAAAAAAAAGCGTTTCCTTTTATAAATTGGATACAGATCTCAGTTTCTTTTACGAAATTCATTCAACCATTTCCCTCATTTTTCTCGGGGTTCTTTTCCAAGTAGACGAATACTACTGAAGACAGAGAAGAAGATGGTGCTGCCGATGGGATTGAGTGTGCAGTGCATAATGGATTTGGTGGTGGCAGGGATTTCCTTGGTGATTGGTTTGGGTTTTTTCGCTTTCATTGCTTCCATTCTTTGTTCTGCTGTTTTCATTTACAACGTCAAGCATGTCTCTTGATTCGTCTCTCCACCATCCAATGGTACTATTACCCCCACCCCCACCCCCACCTCTCTGTTCATCCATTAGGGCTTTTCCTTTTCTCAATTCCTCTGGGTTTTAGACTTCTAATTTCATGGATTTTATTACTTTATTTTGTTCCAATCACATCATGCAAGATAAATAAATAAACCCAGATGGCAGATAGCATAGCACTGCACTTTAATTTAGTTAAAAGCCATAGAATTAGCAGTAGTTAGCATCCTGAGGATTATCGTCCTCGGTTACACAACTCCAAATAATCTAAAATTAGGCTGCCTAAGCATAAGAGAAGACTGGAGTGGGAGATCCTGATTTTTGGGGTTTGTTATTAATAATATTTCAGGTTTAATTTGTTATTTATTTCTTGATTTCTTGAGTTTGGGTTGCATTCATTTTCAAAAATGTTATTTTCATTTATTCTATATGGGACAAACTATATAAGCCCCCTTCCTTCGCTCTCTCTCTCTGTTTTTTTTTTTTTTTTTTCCCGAGATCACCTTTTACGTACATTTTTTCCTAACAGCATAATTTTAAACATATTGATGAAAATAAATTACTTAAATTTTTTACCTTCTATTGTTTAGGTGTTTCTACTTTCTAAGGAAGCGTTGCGGATACAATGTTGATGACTTGTTTCTTGCTGAAGCTGCTGCTTTGTGACTGTTGTAGGCATGAGCGGCACAGCGACAGAGTGCAGTTGTGTTCTTGCCTTGACGCACTTGTATTTATCAAAGATTTCTGTAATTCCTCGTGTTTAATAATAAGGGATAAATTTGGTTAATTCCCTCTTCAACTGTTGTGTTCATCTTGTTTACTGCCAATTTGTTTGGTATATGCATTTTCTGCCCAGCATGTTCTTGAAAACGGAAGGGCATAGCTGTGCTTTTTGCATGGATCAGACTTGTGATCTGATTTTTATTTTTATTTTTTTGAACTCCCTACTTTAATGGCTTGTCTTATGCTCAAACCATGTCAAAACACTTTTCATTATAAATAATACGGTCTCTGGCCTAATTACCTTATCTCTTCTGTTAAGATATAGGGTTACAATTTCATGTATCATATATGATATACCCTCAACCCCAGAAGAAAAGGGATCAGGTTTGGTCGATCAAGAATCAAAGTCAAGCAGATTGCAATCTCAAAGACAAGCTAAGCTAGCATAACCTGAGCTAAGCATAACTCACCTGGACTTGCCTCGTTTCTGATTTTTGCTTTACCTTGTCCAGCAGTGTTATGACGAACCGCGTTTATTTCAACCCCAGCATTGACTGTTCCTTCCTTTGCCTTCAGTTCAAATTTTGTGATTAATAGCAAAAGGCAGTGAAAATCTGGAATTGCGCTATTGACTACATGAATTCACATCCATAGACAAACTCTGCACTGACTCCTTTATGTTCAGTCACAGGTTGTTCTACTTATAAGCTGAGGATTTGGTCCAAATTTGAGCTTTGAGATTTCTCTTTCCAGAACAATCATCGTATATATGCCTCTCCACTATAGGGAGATGTAATACTAGCAAAACCTTCAACTCAAAATGGAACACAGATCATCATCACTATCACCAGAACAAAATCAACCCAAAAAATAAACACTCTAGAACGACAATAGCAAAGTGAATTGAATTAAAATTATCTCTTGCTATTCTTTTTTCTTGAGTACACCATCCCTTTAATCCCATCAGGATCTGCCACAAACCCCAAAGGCCTGTAAAACCCGAGAACCCGAGGCTCCGAATACAAAGCGATATTAATAATACCCTTCTCTAACAACTCCTCCATCAACCTCTCCATTACAGCTTTCCCTAACCCAATCCCTTGAAAAGATGGGTCAACCACAACATCCCAAATAATAGCATTGAAAACACCATCACCGGTTGCTCTAGCAAATGCAACTGGCTTCTGGGTCTTCTTGTACTCCACCCACAAAAGAGAGTTTGTGTTCTCCAACGCCAGCCTGATCTTTTGCGGGTCCCGTCTGGGGAATCCAACCGCTACGAAGACCTTGTTGAGGTGGTCCAAATTGAGGTCTGCAATCTTGCGGTGGAGGTTGAAGCCTCGGGATTCCAGGTCCTCGTCGGAGATGGAGAATTTGTTGGTTATGGCGGTTGAAATGGTGGCATTTAGTGGAGGGAGGGGATGGGAGGTTTTGAGATGGAGAGGAGGGAGTGGAGTGGAGGTTAGGCCCCGTAAAGGAAACATTTTATTTCTTTCTTTTGTTTCAATTTGGAGTATTCTTTCGAGATTTTGCAGCTCAGGGAGGGTTTCTCCGGCTTCCGTTTTTTATTAAAAGGATGTTGAATTTTGGTGTGTTGGGTGGAATATGTGGTTGTTATTGACCGTTATCTTCCTAGTAGTTTGCGCGGGATAATATCGTCAGTCCGGTGCGGTAAAATCTTAACGGGTGAGGTTTAACCCAAAAGTGCTTTGGGCTTTGAAGAAGTTCGGAGCCTAATCCTATATCACCTTGAGCCCAAGTATACTCCTGAAGTTCACAGCTGTCTCTTTCTGAAGAAAAACATTTTAAGCAAAATGCATTCTCTTGGTTTATATAGTTAGTTGAGGATGGAACTTTCTCCACTGCAAGATAGAGGAAGTTAACCTTCATATCTATTCTTTTTTTAAAAATAATTATACATATTATTTTAATCTATTTTTAAATAAAAAATACTTTAAAAAATAACCGCAACCACATTTCCAAACACGCATATCCCAAAATAATAATTAGTAAACTAAATTTTAGCGGGTATTTAAGAGTAAGGTAGTGATTATTTTTCAGAGTGTTTTTCATTCGGAAATATATCAAAATGATATTTTTTTATTTTTAATATCAAAATATTAAAATAATTTAAAAAAATAATTTTAAATCTTAATTTTTGCCCTACCCGTTTGTCTGAAACGCAATACCAAAGATTAGTCAGTGGAAAGTCGAAGGTTAAGAAGCATCGTTTTTTTCGCCCAACCATCTCAACTACCAATCGGTTGTCTCTAATATGCTTGACGACACACACCTGCTCTCTGTGATGGTTTTGTGTGGAATGAAAATATTATATAATATGATTGCTAATGTGACAAATTATAGTATAAAGTATCTACCAAGAAAAACACTTATATTCTATAGCATAAAGTGGTGTGCTCCGAAGTTGGAAGTGTGTTTAGTATTGCAGTTCCTGTTGTGGTTGTGGATTGAAAAAAATTATTTTATAAAAAGTATTTTTAGTTAAAATTGATTTGAAAAAATATATATTTGGTTAAAACTGTGGTTGAAATTGAGGTTGAGTAAAAAATAATTTTAATGTGTTTGATTAATAATATTTTTGAAATTAAAGTTATAAAATAATTTTAAAAATATATATATATCAATATTGATGGTTTTTAATTTAAATATTGTAGATTTAACTATTCTTATTACATCATGAAATAAATAATATTTTATATAAAATATTTTTTATTATTCCATTAAACTATCTACAATTCCATTACGTATGAAATACATCCGACAAGAACTACAGTTTCCATGATTTTTTGAGCGTGCAATAAAATTAGATAAAATATTATCAGGAATAAAATTGAGATTACAGTACGAGTAAATTTAATTCACCTTAAACTAATTTTTTAAAAAAACAAAAAAAAAATATTGTTCACGTTCATGTGAACAAGGCGAGTGAAATCAATTAACTGCATTGGTTTTTCGGAAAAAAACTATTCACGTGAATAGTGCGAGTGAATTAAATTCACTCGTACTGTTCACTTTAATGAACAGTGCGACAGTAGAGCATTGCTCCACTGTTTAGTGGTTCTCCCCCACGAGAAGCAGCAAAATGTTGTTTCTACAAAACCTGCAGCACAACTGCAAAATTGATGGATCCTACCATCATAAATCACTTTTTTTAAAACCAAATAATAATATATATGGCTACATTTGAACTTCAATCACAATCACACTACCAAACAACCTCGTTTGCCAAAACTACTTATCCTTCTAGCAATATTTGCCTATTTCGTCACATTATTTCTAGGTTCTAACATGTTTGCATTCGTAACCTCGTATGTCACTGATACTGAGTTATAAAGGACATAACACAACAACAAACGTGTTAATAATCATGGGTTATTCTTTATGTTATAATTTTTATGTGATCATGTACCATTAATTTTCCAAGAAGAAAGAAATTGTTTCATGTTCAAAAATTTATTCCCCAATCAATCTTTAATTGATTGATATTTGAGATCAAACATTAGTTCTTCGTGCTTAATATTCGATTAAATTGGACTAATAAGGTTTCTTAGAAACTTTCTGAAACACCACCATACATTTCTTTCATTAAATGCTTGCAACATCAAATGGGTTCCCCTCATAGACAATAAGTATTTATTTTTGTATCAAGTTGAGCATAAAAATGGAAAGCTCATCACACTCGAAGCAAGACCAAGATGTACAAAACAAAGAAACTGAGGAGGTTAAATGCAAATATGAAAGAGTTCATCCATTTGAAAATCAAGCCAACTAACCAGTCCACCCCACAGGTAAGAAAGACCGAACCGAAGCCTCCATGCTAGGAGCTATAAGAATTAAGAAAGATACCCAAATTTGATCCAATTCTTTCGTTTGGTGCTTCCAAACAAACAGCCGCGCTCCATTTTTCTGGGTTTCTTCTTGTCATTTTCAAGGTATATTTACTCCCACTTCTGAAAGTTTTCTTTCTGTAATTTATTTATCTTCGGATTTGATCATATCCATCTGGGTTTTCTTTCTTATGCCTTGCTGCTTTCTTCTTCTTTTTTTAATTGCCCTGTGTAGTTTTGCGAGATGTAACATCCTTCTTGTTGAATCTGTTTTATGCACTCACTCAACATTAATTGCCCATGTTGTTGTGCGAGACTTAGTTTTCGACCGTTGCATGTGTTGTTATGCAAAACTTGTTGAAATCTGGTTGGCTTCATTTAGGTTGCAAGTTCATGAGTAAGTTTACATTTATCTGGCTGAACTTCGTGGAGTAGCGGTCTTTTTAGTAATATCCGAAGGCACAAAGTTTTTTTTATTTTGTTGTTACTAAAGGTATAATTTTGAGAATGTAGGTAGTTGTCCTTTTTAATAATCGCATTTAGCCTTTTACCATCAATTTTTTATATGTTTTCTTCTAAGCTTTCTGGATATTTTTTCTTATGCAAACCAATTTTGAAAGTATGATTAAAGGTTTCCATCTGCCGAAACTGAATCCAATGTTTGAGCAGGAAACTTGATATGGCTCCCCTGACCAGAATTGGCCTAGCTGGCCTTGCTGTCATGGGTCAAAATCTTGCCCTCAATATTGCTGAGAAAGGATTTCCTATTTCTGTGTATAATCGGACCACCTTAAAAGTTGATGAGACAGTTGAACGAGCCAAGCAGGAGGGAGATCTTCCCTTATATGGTTTCCATGATCCTGAATCCTTTGTTAAGTCAATCCAAAAACCTCGTGTGATAATCATACTTGTTAAGGCCGGTGCCCCTGTCGACCAAACCATCAAAACACTGTCAGTTTACATGGAGAAAGGGGATTGTATCATAGATGGTGGTAATGAATGGTATGAGAACACTGAGAGGAGGGAGAAAGCCTTGGCTGAATTAGGTTTGCTTTATCTTGGAATGGGAGTTTCAGGTGGTGAAGATGGTGCTCGGCATGGACCATCTTTAATGCCAGGTGGTTCCTTTGAGGCCTACAAACACATAGAAGATATCCTTCTTAAGGTGGCTGCTCAAGTTCCTGATAGTGGTCCTTGTGTCACTTATATTGGCAAAGGAGGATCTGGCAATTTTGTTAAGATGGTTCACAATGGGATAGAATATGGTGATATGCAGCTGATTGCAGAGGCCTATGATGTTCTGAAATCAGTTGGGAAGCTCACCAACGAGGAACTATGCCAGGTTTTCTCTGAATGGAACAAGGGGGAGCTGCTGAGTTTCTTGATTGAGATCACTGCAGATATATTTGGAATTAAGGATGACAAGGGAGAAGGATATTTGGTCGACAAGGTATTGGATAAAACTGGCATGAAGGGTACTGGTAAGTGGACGGTTCAGCAAGCTGCTGAGTTGTCAGTTGCTGCTCCCACTATAGCGTCATCCTTGGATGGAAGATTCCTCAGTGGCCTGAAGGAAGAAAGAGTTGAAGCTGCAAAAGTCTTCAAATCAAGCGGCATCATAGACATGCTAGCTGACCAAGTCGTGGATAAGGAAAAATTGATCTATGATGTGAGACAAGCACTATATGTGTCCAAAATATGCAGCTATGCCCAGGGTATGAACTTGATACGTGCAAAGAGTGCTGAAAAGGGATGGGATTTGAAACTGGGGCAGTTAACAAGGATTTGGAAGGGTGGTTGCATTATCCGTGCTGTCTTCTTGGACCGTATTAAGAAGGCTTATGATAGAAACCCAAACCTGCCTAATCTTCTTGTGGATCCAGAATTTGCAAAAGAAATTATTGAGAGACAATCTGCTTGGAGAAGAGTTGTATCCATTGCTATCAACTCTGGTATCAGCACCCCTGGTATGTCTTCTAGCCTTGCGTATTTTGACACATACAGGAGGTCCAGGCTGCCTGCTAATTTAGTCCAAGCTCAACGAGATTATTTTGGAGCACATACATATGAGAGGATTGATATAGATGGATCCTTCCATACTGAGTGGTTTAAAATTGCTAAACAGTCAAAGATCTAAGTTTAGTTTTCTCTCAGTGGTAATGTAGTAATATGCCTTGGTGACTTGTTGTCATAAAACCTAATAATATTGCCTTTGTGGCTTAAAATGAGTATGTTTATTTTGTTGTCTTGCACCGATATTGTTTGGAACTCGGCTAGCAGGTTCAGCAGCCTTCCTGATTTTTTTTTAAAGGATTCAACCTTCTACATAGATGACACTTCTGCAATATAATAAGATCATTCTATTTTCCTTTGGCTTCAAAATAGCTGTATTCCATTTGAATTATATGGTACATATCGCAGAATGCAAGCCTATACCAATTCATACACCTTGTGTCGATGCTTTTTCATTGATCATCCTTTTCTTTTAAAAAAGTTTAACTAAAATCGGTAGACCTTTGTATTTCTCTACGTTCTCAAAACACACAGGATTTTCTATATGTTCTGTCACTTGCGTCCTAGTAATGCAATTATGTCACAGCTGGGTTACTATGTCCTAGATGCCCTTAAAGTCCATTGGGTTAAAATACTGACTTTTGATTAGATTCATAGCTGCTACAAAGAGTGGTGAATTCCAGGGTGCACCCGCTCTTTCTTAAACCCAACGTAGATAGAGTACTACTCATACAATAATGGGTGGATTTTCATGAGACTACTGGTTTGTTGGCTTTAGGTGGCATTGTTTGCGACAGATTCCCTCGTGATATTTTTCATTGAGGTCTGAGGATTGCCACTTACCCCTTTGCCAAAAAAAAGCTTGTGAAAGGAGGAATTGAATCTAGTATCCTTCGATGCTTGGCAAATATTGTCAGCCATGTCATTCATTTGTCTGGCTATTTCGATTATCAATCATGAAGTACTAACTTAACTTCCTCCGGGAAGAATTTCTCTACGTCATTAAATCTTTTGGGTCGGAAGGTGGGGGTCACTGTTCTACTTTGTTTTCTTTACTTCTTCCCCTTGAAAAATAAAATAAAAAAATACATCGTGTTTGCTCATTTCTCGCCTCACAGGTTTAAAATCTGGAACTTCCTTTTTGTTGGCATTCCTTTTCTCCATTTCGTTATTTTAAGGATTAAATTCTTCTTTATTCTCAGTTCTTTTACCTCTAGTCTTGGTATGGAATCATGACACCCTCAATACTTGAACCAGTCTTGGTAAAACTATGTCTTAGTTTTACAACATGAACTTTCCTTTTCGTTATGCTATAAATAGAGTTAAATTTAATCTTTTTATTATTATTATTAACATGAATGTCTGGGTCAGCTTGCACGCACCTCAACCAATTCCACGGACCCTGAAGTTAACGACCATGTAAGCCTCCAGTAGCCCTGAGGTTTGTGGGACTCGAACTGGTGACCTCTTGGGAGCAAACCTAGAGCCTAACCAGTTGAGCTACACCCCTCATGATTTAAATTTAATCTATTTTTGCAAACATTGCTTGTGGTTGCAATTCCATAGGGGGGTAGATTTTTGGTTCTTATGTTCCGGGGAGCTAAACTCAAACTTTCTGTTTGGGAACCGTTACATGTAGATATGGTAAGAGTTTTTATGGGAACCATGTTCTTTGATCCCTAGGATCAGTAAGGGCTCCCTGCTGCTCTGTTACTATGTATACAACACCCAGAGAGAGACACGGCCGCACTCGGCACTTAGGCTGTGTGCGTGCCCTGAATCTTATTCTTCCTGGAGGAAGAAGTGAGTAATAAAGTCTTCGTGCATATATGTTACCCACGCAACAACACATTTGCATATTTCTAAAATCTACCTCAGCTTTGTAAACACCATTTACATTTCCAAGAGTCGAAGTTCACCTTTCTAGGAAAAGGGAGAGGGAGGGAGAGAGACCAACTTCACAGTGGAATTCTGGAATTCCGAAACAAAGTTAAAAAAGCATGGAGCGTGCTTTACTTGTAGACATCTGAAGAACATCAGCGCATAAAAATTTGCTACATTTCTTGGAAAAATAAAAGACAGACACACACACGGGGAGAGAAAGAGAGGAAAACTAGAGTATATCTCTTATTCTAATGGTTCAAGTAGTTGATTTTCTTACCTTGGTTCCACTTTGCACATGATCATGACTAGCAGCACTGTTTGCCTTCAGCACTGATACTTCCTTTTTTACTGTGGTCCTTGCTCCATCTCTTCGCTTCACTTGCCTGTGAAGTTTTTCTTTCGATGAATATTTGGTAGTTGCATTCTTAAAAGGACCTTTGTTAATGCTTCCCTCGTTGATCCTGCATGGAAGTTCAGGATGACTTGGACCAGAAGAGGCATCTGAGGCCATAGAGTCATCACTCTCATAATTACCTTCTCTGCAATCACCTTGTTTATTCTTGCTATCATCATTATCATCATCGAAGTTGTTTTCTTTGATGGGGGAGGCAATATAGCTTGTCCACCCAGACTCACTGCCACTAGTCCCACTACACTCCTCTTCGCGTCCTAGGGTTTGGGAAAACTCCATTAGTATAGCTATCTGGAGGAGTAGAATGGAAAAGAATAGCACAACACAACAAACTTTGAAGAAGAGGTTGCAAGGAAGTGGCTAGAGAAGTGGTTATAGCATTCAATAACCAATATCACTTGGAAAATCACTTATATCTTTTTCTCTCTGGCCCATAAACGATCAACCAAACGCAGCTTTCCACGCATAGAACAGAAGAGATCCCTCTCACAGGTACATCAAACCTTCATTGTTGAATTGTCAAGCAACTTTCACCACCTGTCAATCCTAGCATCATTATTTCTCTGCCTTGAATTCCTAGAATACAGGTTAGGGAGATAAACAATGGGAATCAGTCTGATAAAATAGAGCAAAAATCCAAGTTCTTAAATTGATGAAGTGGGCAGGACTCTTGCTTATCAGACCTTTCTCCTGAGAAAATACCCCTTCCTTGTTTCCCTGACCATTTCATAAATAAAGAGCAGCTCTCAAGCTGGGCAATATAGATGTGCCCCACTCCACAAACACAGTGTGAATATGAGACCCATTTTAATAAATAGGCTATAACAGTCCCTGTTACTATGCCTATAAGGTCCACAACTTCAATCCTATGTCTTGTCATAGGCAACGAGGAGCAGCCTTTTCTTGTGTAAAATGCAGAGAACCCAACTATGTTTCGGCAGTTTGTATCAAGATGGATGGGATCAGGTTGGCAAAAGGTCTTTTTGATTTAGCTTCTCCTATCCTTATATTGCCATTACCAGTCTCTGCAAAAGTAGATTTATGTCTCTTGTCTTACTGGCTGACAATCCTAGGAGAATGTGACAGTAATTATTCTACTATGATTTGAGCATTGGTTTCGCCGATGGTCATCGAGCCTCTCGATTTGAATAATAATAATAAAAAAAAGCAAATCAAACGGCCCTGATGACTATCATTGTATCGATTCTAAAGTATCAGCACTGTAGCGACCACATGATGTACAGTGACATGGAAAGAAGCACAAGCAACAGCAGTCCTGCTAGTTGAAGAGTGCCTATTACTGTTTTGATTGACCCTGTTCCCTTCCCTTTGTCATTTTCGCAATTTCACCTTCCTGAATATGTGGCTGATGTAAGACACGCTATGGTTTTTCACTCTTGTTTCTCTCCTGTGTAATTATACTGATTAAGTGTGGCCGGCCCCTGCGTTATTTTCTCGTTGCTTCTCTTTATGGGGATTGCAATTTGACTCCTTCTGATTTTCGGGTTCCATGTGATAATATATCCTTGGAAGTTTTCTTTGTAATAACAAGACAACATGGCTTTAGAGATTCATCCCTTTATCTGCATCATCTTTACTTGCACTGAAATACACTTCCGAGATTCCTATGAGACAAGGGTAGATAATGTATGGTTTATAAGTTGCTCTGTGGTTTTGCTATCCTGGGATCATCATCTTGAATTCACAATTTTCTTGCTGGGCATTAAATGTATCGAGTTTAAGATTTCTTCACCTGTGGTGTTGGTTCTGATAGTGATTTAGGGAGAGGAGCAAGATCAATATGCTGCTGCGGTAGAAATGAGAATATTAGATTAGTAATTTCTCAGAAAATAACATTACTTGATATTCTGAGAGTGTATTCTACTTGAGGATGCTATTTCTGAAAAAGAAAAGGAAAACAATCCCTGCGTGTAATTTCTATCTAGCACATCATGCCTGGTGGACTTGATTTAACACAACGTTGAATCTAGAAATTTTGTCGGAGAAAACAAGTCCTGAGTTCAATTATAATCACATGATATGCTCCATGCTTTTATTATGAAATGCCAACTATCCGCGACCTGAAAATAATGTGTCTTCCATTTCATTTTAAAGCAGATTTGACATTTCTTTTCAATATGTTACATGATGTGATTCATCTTTGGGAAAACTGCCAGAACGGATTGTCAGACGTGGTTTTGATCGAAACAACCTATGATTGAATAGGATAGCAAGGATTAGACAAGCATTAATAGTTCAGACATAAAGTAGGTATTGTTTACAATGGTTTTGGAATCGCTTTTTAAAATGTATTTTGTTTAAGAATGTATTAAAAAAATTATTTTTAAAAATTATTTTTAATATTAAAATGATCAATTATAAAATTTTAATTTTAAAAAAAAAATTAAAAATATTTTTTAAATGAAAAAAACAAACATATTTTTATATGATGATGAGTGTGATAAGGAGAGGAGTACCATCATCTTTCTTTCTTTCTTTCTTTTATTTTTGTATTGGAGAAATGAGATTTTTATTTAGTTTCGGACTAGTTTATTTGTCTGTGCTCTGTCACAAACCAAATCTTAATTTTTAAAAAAAATTATTAAAAGCACGAAGATTTTTTTGCAATGCTATAAACCCAAGCAAGAAAATAAATCTTTTATCTTGGATCTTTCCCTGGTGTGAGTTTCCAATAAAATATATAAGAGAAACTTAAATGATCATTTTTTATTTAAAAAAAACTAATGTTGAACGATAAAATAAAAAAAATAAGACAAAAAATAAAAGAGAATGTCAAGTCACGTAAACTTTTCAAACCAGTAACTCGGGATATGAGATCGAAAATATCATACATGAAAAAGCAGTGAAACTCAATTCTTAACAAATCTGACATTGAATGATGAATTATCACTATTATTATTCTCATTGTTATTATGATCGCCGCTACTAGTGTCACTATCATTACAACTATCATCATCACTACTATTATCAATAAGTAATATTATCATTATTATTATTATTATTATCATTAGTAGTAGTACTATTATCGTGATCACTATCATTATCATTATTACCATGATTATTATTATTATTATTATTATTATTATTATTATTATTATTATTATTATTATTATAATTATTATTAGCACCACAACAACTAATATTATCGTTATTTTTATTCTTATCATTATTATTATTACTGTTACAACCATAATTAATATTATTGTTGTTGTTGTTGCTGCTATTGTTATCACTATCACAATCACTATTATTATTATTATTATTATTATTATTATTATTATTATTATTATTATTATTATTATTACTATTGCTATTAATAACATTAATATTATTATTATTATTACTATTACTATTATTTTTGTTATTACCTTTAATATCATTATTATTAATATTATTATCACAATTATTATTATCATCACCACAATTATTGATATCGTAACCACTACAACTATCATAATAAACTAACAGCATTACTATTATTATCATTAATATCATTCCTATTATTATTATTATTATTATTATTATTATTATTATTATTAAAACTATTATTATTATTATTATTGAAATAAAAAAATCATAAACTTGATTTGAAGGTTAAAATTAAAAACCATAAAAATTTTGACAAAAGAGAAAATGAAACAAATAAAAAATCAAAAGAAAAGGGATCAAACTGAAATAAATATTATAATATTATAAAAAATCATAAATTTGATTTGAAGGGTAAAATTAAAAACTATAAAACCTTTGACAAAAAAGTCAAGTGAAAAAATAAGAAATCAAAAGTAGAATGATTGAATTGAAAAACATCATATAAATCAAAATTGAAGGACTAAATTGAAAAGAAAAAAAATAAGAATGAAACAAGAAATTAAAAGTATGAGGACTCGAATGAAAAAAACAAAGCATATGAGAAATTATAATTGAAGGACTAAATTGAAAAAAAACTTCTATAAAAAGAATAAGAATGAAATAAGACTTAAAATGATGAGGACTAAAATTGAATATCAAACAACAAAGAGGACAATGATGTACTTCAGTTGTCAAGAGAGAGAAAAAAAAGAAAAACAAAAACAAATAACCACCGACGATAATCCGATCACCACACGGCTACACGTGCCACTCCACGTAGAAGAGGAGACGGTTGTGCATCCAATGAGACGGCAGATGATCAAATTAGGTCACCGGGTGACGTCACACATGCCACCTGAATGACGCGAACGCTCCAAACTCACTGGCTCGTTTGGAAGATGCGCCAACAGATCTCTAAATAAATAGTTGAAAAGAAACGTAAAAATACCAAAACACCCCTTATGAACCCGCTAGTTACACAAAATACCAGTTACACCCCTTATGAAGGCTTTTACTGTTAAAAAACTTTTGAAAGTCAAGCAAGCCTTTGGTGAATAGTTATAAATTTTGTTGATTATGAAAGAAAAAAAATATTTTTACTGTATAAAAAACAGAAAAGATATATACATCTCTAAATAATTTTTTAATGATTAATTAGCCAATAGAAAAGACGAACAACCCTCTGTTTCAAGACATCAATGTTTTTTTAGAAAATAAAAAATTAATTTTACTTTAGCAATACACACTGAAACTATGTGTATAGTTACTGCGAAACTCCCACGCCGGTTTTCTTTTAATCCAACTGTGGAGAGACCTGCTCAGGCAAGGCAGCATCCGTGTTATGTTTTTCATGTCCTGTCAGCTTGATTTGTTATTCTCGCCGCCATAACAGTTTTTTTTCGTTTTTCTTTTATTAGAGTTTAACATATGTAAGACTCCAGCATGAGATAATTTGACAGAGTTATAAGTTCACTGGTATGCTGTTTTGTGCTTGATTAGTTTTTCTTTATTTCAATGCTTGGAAACCCCAGAATCCCTAATTAATTCTGGTTTGGCTCCATGTAAAATCCTCAAAGTGCATCACCCGCCTAGGCGGGCAATTCACCTATTGATGCAAGTTTATGAACTGGGAATGAATGGAGTCAAGAGATTTGTTAAGAACAGCCGATTGGGGTCAAGGATTCTTCTGAAAGGATTAATCAGAAAGCGGGGGTTTCTGCCTAATTGCAGTTCATAATTTGAATTTCTTGGAGATATAATATCCTGTTTGTTTTTGCGTTTTAAAAATGCTTTTGAAAAAATTTATTTTTATTTTTATTTTTTTCTTTGTTTCAAATTAATATATTTTGGTGTTTTTAGATCATTTTAATACACTAATATCAAAAATAATTTTTTAAAAATAAAAAAAATATATTATTTTAATATATTTCTGAGTAAAAAATACTTTAAAAAATAATCATAATCACATTCCCAAACATACTTTTCTTGAATTGGGGTTGTCTTCTTGCTTGATTCTTTGTTTCTGTTCTTTTTTTTTTCTCTCTCTACATGCTTAGTCACCTTTTTTTTTTTCATTTTTTTTTGTTATGAATCAACCAAATAAATGATTTTTAGGTTTCATTTGGATTTTGATAATGAAAAACGTGACTTTCCCGTGTTTTTTTCACAGATTTTCTACATGTATTTGGATACGATACCTTTTAGAAAAAGACTAGTTACATGCCCCGCGCGATGCCGCGGGTCAATTATTTTTTGCATTTCATAAAAAGTTAAGATTTAAAAGTATTAGGTTTTTTTGCAAAGTTATACCCAAGAGTCTTAGGTTTAGTTGCAACGCCTAATCCAAGAGTAATATTTATAATAACATTAAACTTGCATGGTCTAAATGTAAGTGGGTTTGACTGCAATACTAGACCCAATAGCATTGGATGTGGGTCTAGCTGCAAGGTCGTGTAATAAATGTGTGATAATTAAATAGATTAGTTAAAAAAAAAACAAAGAAAAAAAACCAACAGGAAAATAAAAACTAATGAAGAAAAAGAAAAAAAATATGAATTAACTGGGTTAACCCTTCAAACCAGGTTAACCCGTCATACCTTGAATTCGCATCGTGAAAGTTTGATAATTAAAAAGGAAAAAAAAAACAAACTAATGGGTTAACCCAGAATTAACTGGGCTAACTCGTCAAACCAGGTTAACCTGTCAAACCCGGAATCCGTGTCATGAAAGTTTGATAACTAAATAGAAACAAAATTAACATTAACAATTTAAATTAAACAAAAAAAAATTAATTAAAAAAAACAAAAGGATGAGCCTTTTCACTGTGGACTGCACTGTGCAGTCCACAGTCAAATGCATAAAAACAACAAAAAAAAACTTAAGGCATCAGCCGAGAACTAATTAGAAAAAAAATTTAATATTAATAAACTAAATTAATTAAATAAAATTAATTAAAAAGAAAAAAAAACCTCTAAGAAGAAAAAAAAACTAAATAGAAAGAAATTTAACATTAACAAACTAAACTAATCGAAA
>Ga0307515_10012030_pt1 | contig 16335 bp, 17 predicted proteins | sample 17_EM_MG_FD_194513 | JGI IMG/M metagenome (GOLD analysis project Ga0307515, IMG submission 194513) | Populus trichocarpa ectomycorrhiza microbial communities from riparian zone in the Pacific Northwest, United States - 17_EM | ecosystem: Host-associated > Plants > Roots > Unclassified | place...
TCGGTAAATCTGGTGGTAAACTGTGAACATTGTTCATCATGTCAATTACAAAGGGAATCACCGACGGAAATTTTTTTCGGTATTTTCCAGAGAGCTCCAGAACTGTTCACTTTCCAATTGCACTGTTAATTGTTGTTCTTTACAGACAAAATCACCGACGGATTGAAAAGTCGTCGGTGTTATTTGGTGGTTTTCTGAAAAAAAATCAATTAATTTAAATTTTTCATTTAAATATTACAGATGGAATCACCGACGGATTGAAAAATCGTCGGTAATTGTTGGCGGTTTCTGAAAACTTTTTACAAAATTGAAAATTTAAATTAAATATTACCGATAGAATTACCGACGGAATAATTAAAAAATATTAATATTCAATTATCCGTCGGTAGATCCGTCGCTAACGCGCCCCAATAAAAAGTCTGGATCCCCTTATTTCACAAGAGACAGGCTCATTTTTTATAATTTTTCTTCTACTTCTTCTTCTTCTTCTACTACTACTACTACTACTACTTCTTCTTCTTCTTGTTCACTATATGTAAAAAATATCAATATCTATTTCATTCTCTTCTTTTCTCTTCTCATCTTCTTCTCCTTAGCTTCACTTGCAACTACATTAAGGTAATATTTTTCTTTTTTCTTCTTTTTTCATGATTGTTTTCACTATATTTGTTTTTTATTCTATTTTTAATTGTTTTTGTTCTTAATAATTGTATAAATTTTGTTGTGAGATTTTTTTTCATATGAGACTAATTTTTAGTTGATTTATTTATAGGGATTTTTAAATTTTTAGCAATTGCAACTTCATTTTTTTCATATGAATTTTTTTAGTTGAATTTATTTTTTTCATTTTATTTATTTGTTGCAAATTTGTTTGAGTTAATTTTCTTCTTTTTTTTCCAAGCATTTTGAGTATATAATATATAGTGTTGATTTATGTTAATTTAATTATTTTTTAATTTTTTAAAATGAATTTTTTTAAAATTTTTTTATATAATTACCGACGGAATTACCAACGGACTTTCCGTCGATATATCCCTCGGTAATTCCGTTGGTAATAAAAAAATTATTACCGACGCGTCTGTTCCGTCAGTAAATTCGTCGATGATTATATTACTAACGGATTTACCGACGGACAAAACATTACCGACGAATGATTCATCGACGGATCATTTCCGTCTGTGATTCTGTCGGTAATATAATTACCGATGGAATATGTGTCTTACACCGACGGAAAAATTTCGTCGGTAAAACTGTTAAATCTTGTAGTGGATCTTGATTTGCCAAAAACCTAATTTCATATCAAACTTAGAAAATATGAAAGCAGAATGCTATTTTGTAATAAATATTTTTTTATTTGGAATTGGGTATCTTATCCACTTTAGAGCCTTATTTAGTGGTTTGTAATTGATCATAAGTCTAGGTGTGTCTCATTCTATCTTAGAGTTTTTGTTAAATTAAAATGCAGCACACGACCAAGGTGATCTAGACTTCTGGATGAGACCTTTTGACTCTAAATCTTGGATTTTAAGTCTACAATGTTATTCTAATTCAGCATTCATTTGAATTGGTCTCGCTTTTGTAGCTATTTGTTTTTCATAAAAATTGCCTTCATAGGGACGATCAACAACATGTTGTTTTCCTCTCGAAAAAACATTTGGTAGATTAGAACAAATTTCATGCTCGATTTTATTTTGGAAATCTAAAATTCTTTTTTGTAAAACAGAATTTTGTGATTGATGTTCAATTCTTTGCAAAGAAACATGTTTTTTTTTTAATCATGTAAATGAAGTTGTTTTCCATGGATCAATGCATTGATCTTATATTTATGTATAGAACATGCTTTGATTAAATTCAGATTTCTAGTTTTTGATTTTTCTAAAAAAAGGAAAACAAGTCGCACACCATTAATTTTTGAAATTATGCAATCATGTTTGGCTTTATAAGGGGTAATTATGTCAATGAAAGGAGTTCCAAGAATAATAGTATGATTTATATCATTTGTAACAACAAAGAAATTTTTAAGATAAAAATTATTAAGAATGGATGCTTGTGTTTTTCCTAAAAGATGAAGTTTGAAATAGTTTGTTGCAAAAAGTCTTTCAGAAGTATTCTGAAGAAACTTTTAGGCACTACCCCTAATTTGATACAATTTAAATCAGCACTTGTATTAAAGTATTAAACAAGGCAATAGTTTTTAGTTTGTAATCTTCTGAAAAAACTAAAGTTTTATCAAATACTTTTTTGAAGTAATTTGTGTTAAAATATTTAAAAAATCTTCAGGAACATGTTCGATGTTTGATACTGCATGATCTAATGCATGGGTCTCAGGGGTTTGATCTTCAGATTCTGGTTCAGAATCTGACTGACTTTTTATCTTAGATAAGAGGTGTTGTAATATGGCTGATTCAGTATCAGAAGATTCAATGAAAAGGCTTTAGATTTGGTTGATTGTTTCTTCATCTATTTGGAGCTCATGTAATTTTGTATTGACTTTGCTGACGGGAAGTATTACGTTTCAGGCCACATTTTTAACAGGTGATGTTTTTTAAGTGAAGCTTGAGTTTGAACCTAGACTGTGAAGGTTTATAGGCTTTTGTAGGTTTTCTTTGTGTTTTCTTGTAGTAAGGTTATTCTGGTTTGGAGTAGAAACATTTTCTAGGGGTTGATCTCTTGTAATGTGGTTTATTGGGCTTTGAATAAGGCTTGGACTTGGAACAGTTTCCATTATAAGTGGATTTTTGTATAAACAGGTCAAACTATTGGCAAAAGCTTCTTAGTTCCTATCTAGTTCGCTTCATTTCCCACTTCAAGTGTTTTTGAAGTTGAGGTCTTGATAGATCTTAAGACCTTCGTTTTGGGTAAAACTGACTAACTTCCCATATGTCAGCTGGTCAGAAGGAATAATTTTGGATGCAAAGGTATCTTTGATTTTCTTACAGACTTTTTCTCCTAAAAAGATAGGCAATCTTACAAGGAATTTTTATTTCTAAAAGGGCTGGTTTGAGTCTTCGCGGAGCATAACCCGAGTGAGGAAGGTGTTTTTATACCACTGAAAATCACTAAGCTTTTTGCATCTAAGATTTAAAAGGAGTTCAACATTTTTATCTTTCAAATGGAAAGGATCTCCTACAAAATGTAAAGAGTTAAGATGAGGGTTGATACAACTTCTTGAATGGTGTTTCTGGAGGAGTCAATGATAGGTGTTTGTTCTTAATTCATTTTGATGGAATTTAGGATTTGGAGATGTTCGGCTTCGGTGAGATGATAATCCCACCATCCTTTTAATTGGCTAGAGAAACCAGCTATAAGAAGTTCGATTATGGCTTTATCTAGAGTACCAGTCTGGGTTTTGTAGGCATTGGCTACCATGGTCATTTATTGGAGGGTATTTAGGATGTGGTATTCTAACATTTCATCTATATTCCATTCATAGAGTGAGGAGGCATTATATTTGTGTTGGTTGATAATGGTAGGTTCATTTTGAATGGATATGTCTGGGGCAGTAAGGGATTTGGGGTTTCTCTAGAGGAGTTTATTAATCTCAAGATTTTCTTTTTGGAAGATATCGTCATCTGAAGTTTGGATGTGATATATTTGGTTATTTTTGAATGGTGATTATTTTGTTTGTGGAGGTTGAAAGATTGTTACTAACTTGGGGGGTGTTAGGTATAATTAGAGTTGAGGTCTTAATTTGGTAAATGTGGTCTTTTATGGCTTTGAAAAAGTTATTTTTGCTTTAGAGTTGTGTTTGGCTTGTTTTGGTGACTTGATATTGTTTGAAAAGTGGGTTTTTTAGTCTGAGGTCTATAGGTTTTGTAGTCTCGGCAGGGTTGGCAATTGTCCTTTGGATCTGTTTTTCTATCTTGGTTAGCTGTTTGCTTATGGTATTGAGGTTGGTATTGGTGAAGTTGTTTTGCTGGATAATATGTTTGGTGTTTATAGTAACATCTTCACTAGGAATTTTGTAAGGAGCAGCTTCAACTATTTGGTCTTTGTGAGGGATTTTGAGGTTCCTTAGGGGTGGATGATCTGACTCGACTGAAGGACCATTGAAAAGTTCCCAAACAAGAGTTTTATTCTTAGATGTTATGGGACATGCATGTTTTGTAGATGTGAAAGGATATGTAATGTGATATTCAGATGCATAATATAACTCAAACTAATCGAAAACTAGGATTTGAACTTTATGCAATGCAATGAAATCATAAAAACATTTTTGTATCTCATGTCTTTGTTGTAAAAAAGTTTTGAAAAACCAAGATCTTTTCTTAGAGTTATGATTGCCATAAAAATCATTTTTGAAATAGGTTTTATCGATAATAAATTCTTTTTTTGAAGTTAAGACATTCAGCTCGTTTTGGATGTTTTATGTGACTGTAAAAAAGGTTGGAGGGGATTGATGTTCAGGGTTTGTATATAAAGGTTTGGGTATATTTGTAGTGTAATATGCATTTTAAAAGCTGGTACTAGGTATATCAAAGGTTGATTTTCTGGATGGATTCATTTGATATGACATATTTATAATAGAAGGGATTTTGGAGATTCTTCCTAGATATATAGTGCGGGATGAGGAAGATTCATCTGAAAACCTGTAACTAGTTGAATGTCGATGGAAAGACAATTTGACTTTTCCATCTACATACTTGGTTATTTCTTTAATTTGGACATTTGGTTTTTATGGTTGTTATGGTTCTGGTTGTGTTACACCTTTGAAGATCCAATTTTCTGGAAGGGTTACATCTTTCCACTAGATGGCTCTATGAACAACTATGTTTGATCTGGAAAGGTCAGTTTGCAGTGGTAAGGTTTCACCTTTTTGTGATTGGAATTTGTGTTTGCTGGCAAAGGCTGAGAACATGGCTTTGTAATGGATTTTGAAGATTAAGGCTACTGGAATGAGTTGTCAAACAATTTGGTCGACCGTTTAAAAAAAATCTAGCAATTTCCTAAGTAATCTTCAATGATACCATGAATGTCATGTATCGAATTATGGGGATGTTGCACACATTATCTTAAAGGCAAAGGTTCAAAGACGCATTCAGAAACTGATGGTGTCAAAAGCATTATTCATAGGAGATATGAGTTAAAAAGCATATTATCTGAAAGGTGAGGACTCAAAGGTGTACTTAGAAAGCAATTATGTCAAAAACAATGTATAAAAGAGATAGAAGTTAAATAGAGCACACTATCTAGAAGGTGAAAGGCTCAAAAGTGCACTCAGAAAGTGATAATGATAAAAGCAATATCTAAAAAAGATAGGGACAAAACAGTGCATTATCTGGTAGGCGAGGGCTCAAAGGCGCTCTCAGAAAATGATAACGTTAAAAGTAATATGTAAAGAAGATAGGGCCTAAAGAGTGCACTATTGGGAAGGTGAGGGGCTCAAAAGTGCACTCAGAAAGAAATAATGCTAAAAGCAATATCCAAAAGAGATAGAGGCTAAACAACGCATTATTTGAAAGGCGAGAGCTCAAAGGCACATTTAGACAGCGATAATTCCAAATATTTTGTTAAAAAGTGAGTACCTTAAAAAGCGCACATGAAAAGATATGCTTCAAAATTGCATTCACATAACCTTAAGGATACCTTATGATTTCAAATTTTAAAAATTAGGCATTCTTTGCTCTTGTATCGGTAGGAAATGAACCTCTAATGGATCTTCTTTGTTGGAAAAAAATTGAATCCATCCAGGAATGTTTTTCATGGACTCCCTACAATGATCAAAATACAATGCTTTGGAGGTTAATATGTATGTATTCTTACCTAAGAAACATAGGTCCCCTTTCTTTATAGATTTTGTCTCTCAAAACTTAATCTTTGTAGCAACTTTTCATGGCTCTTCCATTTTAGTCTACTCAAGCTACAACTTGTGGATTTGATCTCTGGGAAAGGGATGCTCATTTCATGAGCTCAGATGATCATTGCCTATATCTAATTATTTAGGCACTTTTGTTTCATCAATTATGACCTTTCAAAACTCTCATATTTATCACTGTAATATAAATACCACTATCAGGGTGTTAAAACCAACACTCAGTATTCACCATACCTGATTTTTTATAGCTTTCCTAGTTATATCATAAGTTCTCAAAAGACATTAGAAGATTTAAACAAGTTGCTTTCCATTTTTTGTTTTCTTAGAAAAAGAGTTATATAACCAATCCTGTTGGGTTTTCTTGAATTGTTGTCCCTAGCTTGACCATAACCCCAAGTACTTTATCTTGTTTTGCTTACTTGGGTTTTCTCAAGGATAATGTTATGTAGAAGATGTTTGGTTCTCGCAAAAGATCGATATCACAGAAAAATCTTTAGAATTTCAAAGCTATTTCCAAATGCAAAAACTATTTCGATGCAAGTTTAAAGCAAATTTGTTTCAAAAAAATTCAAGGGTTTCATGAAGGTTGAATTTTGTAATTTGGTGCAGGTTTTTCTCTTAGTAAAAATATGTGGTTACCTTATATTTTCATGATTTTTTGGTCAAAAGGCTTGAGTTTCAGAGAAAAAAAATATTTGAAGCATTCATTTTACTTGTATAAATAATAAAGCATAACCATAATCTTTTGAAGATCTCATTTTGCATGGGAGAGCATCGCTTACCAGACGAGATTATTTGCTTTTAATTAGAAAGCACTTTATCAGGCACGTAAAGTAGGCTTTGGTTATTGATTATAAAAGAAAAGGATATTCATAGGCTCGAGAGGTGTTTAAGGGCTTTCAAAACCAAAGATCACTAGCACTCGTTCCTAGGCCTTCCTTTTTTTTCTTTATGATGGCTTTTCAGATCTTAGGATTTATCTTGTAAAATGATTTTTTCATGCCCCTAGTGACGGGCTTGGATTACTTGTTTTTTTATTTATTTATTTGGTTTTGAGCATCATTATCATCATCATTGCACGACATGCTCAGCCTCTTTAAATCTCTACATGCCCCTCAGCTTTTATTTAGGTACTTTTGATCTTTCCATTGATCATTGAGGATTATCTTGTATAATTCCAAGGTTAAATTGCTTTTATAATCCTCGTACTCGCTCCCAGTATAGGGTGTGATCCAAGTCATGATTCTTTTGCAAGAAAACAATTTACTAGGCTCAACGGGGACTTGCAAAGAATATTTTTCAAGTATTGTGAAAGAATTATCAAAGATAGTTTTTCATCATTTTAAACACTTACATTTAGGATTAATAAGTTTTATTCTCATCCATTGTGTTAGTTGGACATGCAAAATAGTTACCATTAAATTAAATTATGAATTATTATCCAGCCAAGTAAAACTCAGTTTCAAAATTAGTTTGAATAGTTTTAGAATTTCTCCCCATCTGCTAGCCTCTTCACAAAAGCTCTTGTGCAGGATTCTGTTTGATTATGTGAATAGGCAATTGAGGCAGCATCTCATCCTCTACTTTAACTTATGTCTCCACACTCTGCCCATTATCCTCATACTCTAAGGTGTTGATGTAAAGGTCAACTATCTTCAAATGTTCATCAATTACAAATACCTCTTCGCTTATTGCCTCTTCAATTTTCAGAGTACCTTGAGTTAGCATCTATATCACTTCATTGTGGAAATCTTCATGTTGATCAATCACATGACCCTTTTTTTAGTGATACTTACAAAAACTCTTATTCATCATCTTATTCTTGCAGCTACTCTTCTTGTATCTAGCTTTTATAAGCATTTCATTGATCTCATCCATAAACACCTTCAAGGTCCTCGAACCTGTAGTCTTTAGTACATTTACAGTTCCACCATATGTAGCATGATTAGGTAGAGGATTTGTATTCATATTAGGAGCTTCACCAAACATTCTATCTTATTTTGATCAATTATAAGAGCTTGTTTTTAATTAGTTGCAAGAGTCAATGTTGTGCCCGGCTATGCCTGCATGATATTCACAAGTTCTGGTTTTTACCAATTAGGATAGGGTGGTTGTAGTGGTGTGAGAGAAACTAGCTACTTATCCAATACTTAGTAGCCTTTAGTACATTCCACTAAAAAATAAAGGTAGTTGGGGTAACTGTTCTTGGGTTCTTTGGTAATTTCTTTTGGGTCAATCTCAGTTTGGTTATTTTGTGTTTTAAGTTTTTTAGTAGGAAAATGTGAGTTAAAGTTGACATTGGCTATTTGGGATGAAAAGGCTTGAGTGTTGTAATTTTAGAAATTGTTATTTTTGCCTTATATCCTCCCTCAACATTATCAACATCTATTTTTTTTTCTCTAAAACCCTTCTTCTCAATGAGTGCAGAAATCTTCTCACTCTATATTCCTTGCTCAATACGCTCAATCATTATCATAACATCAGTAAATTTCCAAGCTGAGTACCCATAACATGCTCATAGTAGGGTGTTTTGAGGGTATTAGCAGATAGTGTGACCATCTCTCTATCCAAGAGTAGGGGATGTATTTTGGTGGCCAAATCTCTCCATATTTGAGCATTCTCATGCATAATCTCTTTATCTTCCTTTTCTAGAAGACAGACTAGATCTGTCGAAAGCAATGTCCATGTTATATTTGTACTACTTAATGAAAGAAACTACAAGATCTTTCCAACTCTGGATTTCTATGTTATCCAGCCTTATAAACTAGCTTAATGAGCTATACTCAAATTGTCTTGAAATAAATGCATGCTTTTCATTATGTGCAACCTCCGTTATCTTATTATAGTAGGATATGAGATGGGTGGAAAGACATTGAGTTCTGGTATACTTTATGAATCCACGTACACGTTCGGCACGACCACATTTGGAATAAGACGTATCTCGGCAGCTCACATGGTATCATATAAGTCAACACCTTTAATAGCCCTTACTTTTTCCTATAATGCTGCTATTTTATCATACACGATGTCTTCAAAGTATTTTATCTTGTAGGACTCAGTAGCATATACATCCACAGTTTTTGGGGCTGGTGCGGGTACAGTCGGCTGCACAAATACCATATTGCAGTGGGGTTCCTAACCTTGGCCATTATCCCTTCTTCAGGTTGGGCAAAGGTTATAGGCCAATTAGATGGACCTTCACCAGAGATGTTTTTAAGTGTTTGCTCGAGTAGACTAGTAATGTGAGCCATGTTGAGTTTTAAGAAATCCATCTCCCCTTGAAAATAAGCATCATGATGGGCACGTTCCTTTTCTTCCATGTTTCTTCATTAAAATCTAGTGTTGTAGATTCTACGGGTTTGGATTTTTCAAGGACCTATATTTCAACCCCAAAGCATGTATGCATGTATGCTCATGTATGAATGAAGACATACATGTATATAGAATATGGATTAGCTTGTTCAAAGAGCTAATCCATGACTTCTTTGTTAAACACAAGCAAAAATCTGTAATCTAATAAATCTGAGATCTTTTCCCCAGTCCTCATCTCAATTAAATCTCATCCATACACGTGACATTTAAAACCCCAAAGCATGTATGCATGTATGAATGAAGACGTACATGTATATCGAATATGGATTATCTTGTTCAAAGAGCTAATTCATGACTTCTTTGTTCAACACAAGCAAAAATCTGTAATCTAATAAATCTGAGATCTTTTCCCCAGTCCTCATCTCAGTTAAATCCCATCCATGTTGGAGAGTACAAAACAAAAAGGTGGGTTTGATCCCCTTTCATTTAAAAAAAAAGGCAAGGGGTTGTTATGTGCAAAAATTTCTCGACTTTGGTGCTTGGTCAATTTCCCTTAGTTAGTTATATCATCTCAAATTTTTGCCTGTATTTAGAAAAAGTCGTGGTCTTAGTTTAGAAAAATCCTGCAAAGTTTAAAATTATTGATCAGACTTGCCTTAATGCAAATGAATTATTAGGGAGTCAAACATCGTAAAGGAAGGTTGTGGTGAGGTCAAACATCCTAAAGGTAGATTATTGTCATTATATGAGGTGTAAGCCTACTACCTAGTCTCAAAAGAGTCAATGATCTGCCTAGTGACTACCTCTCATGAAGACAATTAGTTTACAAGAAATGGTTGGGGAATAGTATGATCGTCATTACCAATTAAACTCTCAAATCATAGTTGGGTGTCTCGTGAATTTAAACCCCGATTAAAAGTCATTAGATAGACCGATAATCCCCCACCTAACTTAAAATTGAGTTTCACTCTCAGAATTTAAAATGCATGAAGGTATGAATCCATATTCGATGTACTTGTGCATGAACAATATGTAAAAAAACATGCTAAAATTCAAGTCACCAACAAATAAAAATAAGGCACAAATAAAATAAAACACAAATAAAGTAAAGCACAATAAACAAAGATTGGTCCAATCATAAAAGTCCTCGATGGAGTCACCATTTTGTTGTGTCGTGCACGGCGTCGAATGACGGATATGTCTCCTAGATCGAGGGGTTTTGGATATGTTGAGATTAATCATAAAAATATGATCAATAGGGTTCAAGAGTTGTCACCTAGTATTATGGTCACTAGGAAACCTAATGGTCTATGAGAGTCCGGGTAAAGGGACTAGTTATGCACGAGAAAGATGTATCACCTCCTAGTGCGCCCTACCTATATAGTAAGTTACATTGTTGATTGATTGTTTTAAGTCATGTTTTTATTCATTGGTATGTCTAAGGTTTAAGAAAAGTTTTTCTTGGTAAAATGGTCATTATCTTATCATGTTAGAATTTAACCATTCTAATGCCTAGAAAACAAATAAAGGTGTTTTTGTTTTTTAAAAAAATTGTCAAATCCTAATGGATAATCACAAACTTATTGTGATACCTATTAATTGTTTTTTTTTGTATTTTTTAAAGTATGATAAAATACCAATTTTATTATTTTATATAAAATATGTTTGAAGATTTTAGAATTTGGTTGTATGAACACAAATAAAAATGTATTTTTTTTTCCAAATAAGGAATTTTTTATTTTTTGTATTTTTCTGAAATTTTAAAGAAATGTATGTATATTTAATATCGGGTCGGTATCTTACAGTGTAAGTTTATAACCCAGATATTAAATGAAAAGGTTGGGAAAAAAACATGCAAGAGACTCACAAATAATTTTAAAATGGTCCACTAAGATTTTTTAGAATTTTTAAAAAAATTACTTGAGGTTGGTTTGGAAAAATCACAAAAACAAATCAGCAAAGAAAAATAATTACTCATGCATCCTAATATCAAATGATCAAACCAAATTACAAAAATAAAATCACATCAAACAACTTTTCACTCAAATAAGACATTCAGCTATTGTAAATTATATAAAGTAGTACACAAACATAAGGCATATGATATTGAAGAGACTTAAGAAGTTTAAGGATCAAACCCGAAAATGGCCAAAAACATAAGAAGACAAATTGCATGAATTAAAATGCAGCTACTAGAATATTGGAACTCTCGGCTGTAACTAGCACTACTGATGAGAAATGGCTAAAACACTGGTGCAGAAAGGTTTGCTGCTCACATTGTTTGGTTGATAATTGCTAGTGTACTTTGTTGGTGTGAGTTGTAATATATAAGTAGATGAGAGGAATTATAGGAAGATGGAAAGAAAGATTTCTTTCCATCCCACAAGATCATAATTATAGGAACCTGATCTGTATAGCCAAAAATAGAAGATTTAATCTGATCTTATATGTGTAACAAACGACTGTGTAAAGTATGATTAATAATATACATAGTAAATATTTTGACATAGTATTAGAGTCTGGTTCTAGGCTTTTTTTCCCCCAAAAACCCTAATACTTGCCTTCCCTTACCTCGCCAACCATGTCGTTGGATTCTGATATAGAGCACCACATTAATGCATCTCAGTCTGATTCCATGTTTACCGAATTAACCACAAAAATCATTGAAGCTCTTAGCAAAGTCCAAACATCGTCCCTGTCCACTGAACCCCCTGCTGCTCTGATCAGCGTCAAGCTAGATGACACCAACTATGCCCTTTGGTCCCAAGTTGTCGAGATGTACATCTCGAGCAAAGACAAATTAGGATATATTAATAGCGATTTTCCATAACCACCATCGACGAATCCCTCTTTTTGCAAATGGCACACAGATAACACTATTGTCACAGGCTGGCTAATTAACTCAATGAATTCCTCATTAATAGAGAATTTCATTCAGTTTCCTACTGCCAATATGGTGTGGGACTCTATTTCTACCACTTATTTTGATGGTAGTGACACATCTCAAGTTTATGACCTTAGGCGTCGTGTGACACAACTTAAACAAGCTGGAGGCTCCCTGGAGCAATACTACAATGATCTTCAGGGATTATGGCATGAGATTGACTTCCAGCATCCTAATCCAATGGAGTGTGCAGTTGATATTCACAAGTATATTATTATCCTTCAAGAAGATCGAGTGTATGTTTTCTTGGATGGCCTTGACAATTGACTGGATAAAATTGTAGAAGACATGCTGCAACTTCATCTATTCCCTACCATAGAGCAAGCATATGCTCACATCTGTCGTGAAGCAATTCGCCAGACTATTATGATCACTACCAGCGAGGCTATTCCAGTGTTGTTCTTGCCACCAAAGGACTTTGACGTGGGCCTGCCAACCCCACGTCTAACATACACAATGGGAAGTAGAAATCTCGTGCGTTGATTGAAGGCTTGAAATGCACCCATTGTGGCAATTAGAAGCATACACGTGAAAATTTCTTTAAGTTGCACGAATATCCTGATTGGTGGAATGATCTCAAGGCCAAGAAACATCGTGACACAACTAGCAAAGACGAGGGTCTTGGCACCGTAGCGGTAGCTAATACAGAGTCTCATTTGTCTTTTACACCACCGATTGCCTACGATTCCTCCTCTTCAGACTTAGGTAACCTTGGTTGTGTTTGTTTTAGTTCACCTGGTGATGCTGAATGTGGTGCATGGTTGCTGGACTTCAGTGCCATTGACCATATGACATTTGATGTTAAAGATTTCACATAAACTTCCTTACCAAGACATACCAATATCGATAATGCTAATAGCGTTATTTCCCCTGTCATTGGCGCAGGCACCGTGACCTTAACTCCTACTTTGCAGCTGTCTAATACGTTACTTATTCCATCACTATCTCATAAACTCCTCTCCGTAAGCCAAGTGACTTCTGACCTAATTGTATTGTGCTTATATATCCTACCTTTTTTCTTATCCAGGACATTCTCACCAAGGAGATCATTAGGTGTGGTACTATAAAAAGGGGGCTATATTATATAGAAGACTTTAGTGTGGGCAGAGCACATCACATGCAGCATTCTGTTGGTGTCAAAAAGAAGGAGATCTGGCTTTGGCACTATCATTTAGGACACTCGTCCTTCACCTACATGAAACATTTGTTTCTGGATTTGTTTTCTCAATTGAAACATTTTGATTTTCAATGTGAAACTTGCATTTTAGCAAAAAGTCATAGGATTTGTTATCCTTTGCATCAGAATAAAAAGGATACTCCTTTCACCTTGATACATTTCGATGTGTGGGGTTCTTTCCCAATTAATATTGTGTCCAGGTTCAACTGGTTTGTGTTGTTTGTTGATGATTATACTCGCATGACTTGGCTTTATTTGCTAAAACATAAAGATGAAGTTTTCGGTGTGTTTAAGTCATTTCATGTTATGGTAAACACACAATTTTCTGCTAAGATTCAAGTGTTTCAATCAGACAATGGTGGTGAATATACTAATCACCAATTTCGTGATTATTTCGACCATCACAGCATTGTTCATAAAACTTCATGTCCCCAAACTCCTTAGCAAAACAATATTGCAGAGCAAAAAAATCGACATGTTCTTGAGACTGCTCGAGCTCTCCTAATAGGTGTCTATGCTCCTTCTCAGTACTGGGCTGATGCAGTTACTACTTCTATGCATCTCCTGAATCAACTGCCCTCTAAAGTGTTGGGGTTCCAAACACCATTACAAGCTCTTCCAACACATACTCCCCTACCTATGGTCTTGATGCTTCCACCTCGTGTGTTTGGGTGCATTGCTTACGTCTATCTCCATAAGAACCAGTGGACTAAGCTAGACCTATGTGCTCGTCGATGCTTATTTTTGGGGTATGCATTTCATAAAAAAGGCTATAGATGTTATGACCCCACTTCTAATCACACCTGTGTATCTATAGATGTCACCTTCATGAAAACTGAAACCTTCTTCCCATCCAATTCTCCTCTTCAAAGGGGCCTAGACAGGAAGAACCAAAATGGATGGAACTAGAATGGTCAGGCTTGTCCGAAGCACATGTGAAACTGATGCGATCAGTTTGTGTTCCTCAAGCTCCTGAACATCAAGCAGTTAATTGTCAAGAAGTCAATCACAAAGTTGTAGTTTCTTTCCCCTCTATAGTACACGAAGACCCCAACTCCTGAGAATGACCCTAAGGTATGCACTTTGAATGCTAATATAATAGAATCTCTTACTGTTTATGTATTACCTCACAGGCACAATCATGGCAAACCACCAAGTCGCTACTCACCAGACATTGAGGAAAGAAGATCACGATACCTCATTGCAAATTATATGTCCATAAAAGGGCTTCCCAAACCTCTCAAGACCCTCATACATGACATCTCTACTCATCATGTTCCAACAAAAATGGAGGAAGTCATGGAAGACTCGAAATTGACTCGAGCCATCAGAGCAGAAATGGAAACCTTAATGAAAAATAAGACGTACCATTACTAAGAGGAAAGAAAATAATAGGGTGCAAGTGGGTGTTCTCTATCAAACACAAAGCTAACAGATCTATAGAAAGGTACAAGGCAAGAATCATGGCAAAAAGGTATACACAAATATATGGTGTAGACTACCAAGAAACTTTATCGCCAGTAGCTAAACTAAATGCTGTCAGAGTGTTACTATCCCTTGCAACGAACTTAGATTGGTCACTACATTAATTTGGCGTGAAGAATGCCTTTCTTCATAGTGATCTTGAAGAAGAGGTGTATATGGACATCCTCTAGGCTACTTGGTGACCACAAAAACTAATGAGGTGTGCAAGTTGCAGCGAGCTTTGTATGGATTAAAGTAATCACCATGAGTGTGGTTTGGGAGATTTAGCTTGGCAATGAAAAAGTGTGGTTTCAAACAAAGCAACTCAGATCATACTTTATTTCTCAAAAGATAGCAAGGCAAGGTAACGGCTTGTCTATGTCGATGATATGATTATTACAGGAGATTATAGAGAAGAAATATCACGGCTCCAAGGGCAATTGGTTAGTGAATCCGAAATGAAAAATCTAGGCAGGCTCAAGTATTTTCTGGGAATCGAGATTGCTAGGTCAAATCAAAGCATCTCTTTATCCCAAAGAAAATATATCTTAGATGTATTATCTGAAGTTAGATTGTTGGATGCAAACCGGTAGATACCCCGATTGTCCAGAATCACAAGCTTCGGATTTATCTGGACTAGAAACTAGCTGATAAGGGGAGATATCAATGGTTAGTTGGCAAACTAATTTATTTATCTCATAGCCATCCTAATATTGCATATGTCGTGAGTGTGGTGAGTCAATTTATGCATTGTCTAAGTGAGGAACACATGGAGGCTATAACTCAGTTACTGAAATACTTGATGTCGTCTCCAGGGAAAAAGCTCATGTTTTCTAAGAATGATCATTTGAAAGTCGAGGGCTATACAGACTCAGATTGAGCCGGGAACATCTTAGATAGGAAGTCAACATTAGGGTATTTCCCAATTGTTATTGGAAACCTGGCGACATAAAGGAGTAAGAAGCAAAATGTGGTGGCACTCTCTAGTGCCGAAGCAGAATTCTGAGGGATGACCAAAGGTTTGTGTGAACTTCTTTGGCTGAAAATGTTGCTAACCAAAATTGGTTTTTCTCCCACATTAGAAATAAGTTTTTTCCGTGATAATAAAGCTGCCATAAATATTTCTCATAATCCGATTCAACATGATAAAACTAAACATATGGAGGTGGATTGGTACAAATATAACCTTGAGACTAAGATAATTCGATTCTCATTTGTTAAATCTAAAAATCATTTAGCAGATATACTTATAAAAAAAATCGTGTTAGCAAAGAATTCTACAGCTCACTAATCAAGTTATGCATAAGGGATCCATATACATTAACCTGAGGGAAAGTGTTCGCATGAGTTGTAATATATGGATAGACGAGAGGAATTATACGAAGTGGGATGGAAAGAAAATAAAAGAATTATTCTGATATTATATATATATATATATATATATATATATATATTCTTTCATATTGCTCAACAAAATAGATTAGTTGTTTCCAAATCAAAGATTTCTCTATTTCAAACTCGTGTCCGTTTCCTAGGTCATTATATCTTCCAAGGTACTGTAACAAATTATATATATATATATATATATATATATATATATATATATATATGATCATCAATGTA
>Ga0307515_10012031_pt1 | contig 16335 bp, 17 predicted proteins | sample 17_EM_MG_FD_194513 | JGI IMG/M metagenome (GOLD analysis project Ga0307515, IMG submission 194513) | Populus trichocarpa ectomycorrhiza microbial communities from riparian zone in the Pacific Northwest, United States - 17_EM | ecosystem: Host-associated > Plants > Roots > Unclassified | place...
ATTCTGTGGTAGAAGAAAGGCTGATCTGGTTCATGAGCCTTTGAACCAGATCATATAGGCGACTCCAAGACCCACCACATTGCCCCTCCGCGAAGGTCGTAGCATATTCGTCGTAACACAAGACCCATCTGCACAGCCAGTTGCGATGTATGGATGATAGTCTGAGGACCCGATGGTCTGTTAAAGGTGTTACTAGTGTTGCAAGGCGGTCAGGATACATGACATACCCATGTTGGACTGTTGGATTTGAACAAGTTGTGCCCTTTTCCTAGCAAACTCGGAGAAGCCGAGAACAATTTCACGCTGTTCTCGTGGTCGATGGATATGGCCCCAGGGACGTACGGAGAGAAGCTAATGTCATTCACGACATCTACATCCGGTCAGCCTGGCGATTAGCATCCGGTTGCTAAGACCGACCTCTCGTCCTATTAAATTCATTCATGGCTGCATCTCTCACGTCTGTGAAACCCTGAGCACCATCATAGCCACCAGTCGCGATCACGACAGGATCTTCATCCCAGAGTGGACTGCCTAGTGAGGAAAACGGAGGTGCACGTATCCAGGTTACCGCACGAACGGCAGATTGGTGGATTGATGTGTAGAACTGAGGTAAAATATCTGCAATCGCCTCGGACTCAGCAGCGCGCAATGACTACCGGAACAACAAACCTTGATCAGGAGATTTCCCATCCTTTAGAAGACTGGATATGTTATAGATTGCCACAGCCCCTGGTAGAGTTGTCAGGAAATCTCGGAAATATCATCGGTCGTGCCCTACCGTTTGTACACCCGATGGCGACCACCCCGCTGTTTGCCCAGTCAAATGACCAACAGTTCGTGTCCTGCAGTTCGATGCGAAGTACGGGGTCTACCTTTACTGGACTTGTGGTTTCGTGTGTGAAGAACGGGAGGCCAGAGGGAATACCACTCCTCACCGTGAATTGGACCTTGGTCATTTTGCGGCTGGAGGTCTTTTGGATGCGGAACCACAAACACGGAAAACGACCCATCCTCGAAGGTTCCAGCAAGTAGACCCAATTTACGGGGTTGGTCCGTGCCACTCTCTGTTCTGAGCTGGTAATACTCAGTGAGAAGCCCGTGTTCTGCGGAAAAGTACAACTTACTGAATCATGGGATGGCAACGGGCACCACTTCAATTCATTTGCATGGCCACTCTCAATGCATAAAAGCGCTTCACAGCGCGTGGTCGGTTTTCCTTCTTCCAAACCGAAGGACCAAATCTGTATACTGCTGAGGGATGGTCGGAATACCTTGGTGCCAACTTTTGGCGTGTACGTGGATGGATGTGCACCAACTGCTACGTATTGGCGATACGAAATGTCTGTGAAGAACACTCAGAAGCGAGAAGAATCAATAGAGCGACATGCCTACGTTCACGGTCATCGGGATGTATGGGACACCAATCTAGCCCCCACACGGGACCACCGGCGTTGAACACATGGGAGTCACTTTGCGGTATTGTTTCTGCTGGTTTCTCGTCAGTCAAGAGCTCAGAGTGAGGGCACCGATTATGGCGTACAGAGCCTTGTGCTTTCCAGTGGTTCAATTATCATTTTGGTTTGGTTACCGAACGGTCCAAAATAACAGGACAATCCGCGTGCCTCAGACCCCGTCAAATGAATGAGGTATGATGAGGCCTCGCTGTGGACTCCCTTGAACCAAGATAGGGGGACAGATGTTCAAAACACTAACCTCTCAGAGATTATTTGGTATTTCCCATCAAGCTTGACGGTGTCATAGACCACTGGTCGTCGGCCACCCTCAGAAACGACAAGAACATCGGGAATAGCCTCCTTAAACCAGGCTCTATCCTCAAGGAGTTCGTGAACGGGTCCAGAACCAACGTTCCTGCTCCAACTCAGCTCCAGCCTCTTCGTCGTCCTGGTAGACGAAGTAAAGCTGTTTGTTAGGACCGTTTTAGACGGCTGGAAGAGGGTCGGGGGATCGAATAAACGCTCTACTCGAGCATCTCTTCGGAACAACGGAGGGAGTCGATGGCGGTAGTGTGTCGCTGGTGGAGCTGATTTACTCGGTTTTGAAGACCCGGCTGGAGCGCTCTTTCGTGGTCTCGTGCTAGGTCCCTGTGATTTGGGCTTTGCCTTCTTCACCTTGGGGGTAGCCTTAGATGAAGGGCCCCCTCCGCCATCCGCTTCGTCCTCGGAACCTTCAGCGTCAGGTTCAACATCTTCATTTTGCGCGTCTGGTTCACCATTCGCGTCCGAACCGTTCGCAGCAAACTCACTACCGCTCTGCAGTTCTTCTGGATCGGGAACATACGCTTCTACCGCTTCACCGGTGTGCAGAGCCACGTAGTTTGGACGAGGCCGACGCGATCGCAATTGTCGAGGCATCGAGGTGAGGTGATCTCGATTACCTAAGTCGACTGTGATATCACGGAGCGGGAGGACACAATATCCGTCCAACCGGGGAAGAGTGCCACGTGTGTGTGTGTGTGTGTGTGTGTCAAGATATCTCCACTACTAACAGCTCTCAGCATGGTCCCCCGACATTGCAAAGCGATTGTCCTCCGGAAAGCGGTTGACCAAAGCGGTCCGTACAGGTTCGACGCAGTACTCGAAGAAAGAGACATTCAACCTCTCAAGGATGGCCACGTCCTCGTCGAAATCGAGGCGGCAGGATTCAACCACAAAGAGGCGAGTCTGTGCTACGCATCCGTTTGTGCGACTGTCGTCAACTTATCTAGGTTTGGACCCGAAAAGGTCTGTATCCGGGTATAACCATCGGGGGTGTCTACGGCGGGGACGGAGCGGGTGCCTTGGATTCACAATCTAATCAGACGGACTGAACTGACGTGCGATTGCTAGGTACTGTTGTCGCTTCGTTTGACGAGAACGACCCTCTTTTATCCAAGAGGGTGTTCCTTGTACCCATCCGTGGGTGGGATTCTGATCCTTATGGGCCGGAATCAGAGTAGGGCGGTACTTCCTCGTGCTCATTGTATCGACTGATTGATCCCTGGTACAGATTTAGAATAATTGGTGGCGGTTCCAACCCTCCCACCGGAACGTTCACAGAGTATGTTACGGTTGAACGCAAATATCTCATTGCGACCCCAGACCATCTTTCGTCTCAGGAGGCGGCGGCATGGCCTATCGCCGGGGTAACTGCATGGAGGTTTGTTCTGTCTTTTATGAAGTTTCTTGTGTTCAACTGTGGGCACAGAGCTGCTATCATCAACGCTGGTGCGGAGAAGGGTCGCAACCTCCTCGTCACTGGGGCAGGGGGAGGCGTAGCCCTGCTTGCGGTTCAACTATCTATTGCAAAAGGTGCAAACGTGTTTGTGACAAGCGGCAGCGACGAGAAGATCCAGAAGTTGCTCCCTCTTGGCATTAAAGGTGGTGTCAACTACAAGCATAGTAAGGGCATTCCTCCTCGGGTCGGGCGGCCACCTCAATTTCACCTATCCCATATCGCAGAAGACTGGCCTGTCCAACTTGGAAAACTCCTACGGAGGGAAGGCAACGGCCTTTTAGATGCGGTTATCGACTCCGCTGGAAGAAACATCGCCGAGCAGACGTCAAAGCTTCTTAAGCCCGGTGGAAAGATCGTAGCATATGGGATGTGAGGCTACTGGGTGACCGTATGCGATATTTTACTGAGGTGGAACTCCGTAGAAACGCGGGAGGAAGTCTCAGCTTCTCTATGCGTGAAATTCTACGAAACGTCCAATTCATAGGTGCGCGTTATCTCCCTTTCTTCCCTCAATTTCCACTGAACAGCTCTTGTAAGGCTCGACAATGGGGTCACAGAAGGACCTCGAGGATGCCACCAAATTTATCACGGAGAAGAAACTCGTTCCAGTCATCTCACACACCATCGACGGTCTCGAATCGATCGAGGCAGGGTTCGAAATCCTCGAAAAAGGCGAACAGTTTGGCAAAGTCGTAGTGAAGATACGATCATCCCCAGCGGCGCGTTTGTAATACCAGAAACACTTTTGTGTATCTAAACCCGGCATAGATTCAGTACGCCTGGCGAGTGGTTGCACAACTAAATAAATAGTTTCCACCGGAATTGTAAATACCCGAAAACAACGCGAGATGTGGAAGCGGATCGGAAGGGACGCGTAAGTCGATCACTGTGTGTAATCTCTCCCCTTCGCGAACGATGGTGGCAACAACTACAGAACAAGTGAGCCTCCGTTCTTCATCTGGATGCAACCCCTCATAAAAGATCACATACTAGTTAACAGCGTTAGCTACGACGACCGTCGGTCCGTGTCCGATATCAGGGAAAAAAACGAGAGGGTCGCGATTGGTTAACCTCATCTCTGTCTCACAGTCGTACATCCCCTGGTGCTCCTCTCTGTCGCCGACCACCACGCTCGTTTAATATCACGGAGCTCAAATAAGCGTGTCATCGGCGTCCTTCTCGGTCAAGATAACGGCAAGACAGTAAACGTTGCCAACTCCTTCGGTATCCCCTTCGAAGAGGACGAGAAGGACTCGAAAACATGGTTCTTAGACCACAATTACATCGAAGGCATGTGGGAGATGTTCAAGAAAGTTAACGGTGAGTACCACAGCCTTCCCACATTGAAAGGTCATGTACTGAGTGTCCGTTCTTGCATTCGTAGCTCGCGAACGGATGATCGGGTGGTATCACACGGGACCTAAACTTCGGGCTTCCGACCAAGAGATTAACGAGCTCTTCGAACGATTTATTGCCCGACCGGTGATGGTCATCGTCGACGTCCGACCACAAACCGTTGGAATCCCAACAGACGCTTATTTTGCCGTTGAGGAGATCAAAGATGTGAGAGAGCCCCCCCTAGATCGTTTCCCTTCATATACTGTGCAGGTTCTAAGATCGGACCTCTTGTCTAGGACGGAACCGAAACCCGTAAAACCTTCCTGCACGTCCCATCCGCGATCGAGGCCGAGGAAGCCGAAGAGATCGGCGTAGAGCACCTCCTTCGAGACATCAAAGACTCGACCACGACAACCCTCTCGACCCGCGTCGCCGAACAGCTGGCTTCTCTCCGCGGCTTACAGTCTCGCCTGACGGATATCCGCAACTACCTACAAGATGTCGCACGAGGGAAGATGCCGGTGAATCATCGGATCATTTACAACCTCCAAGATGCTTTGAACCTGCTGCCCGACCTCAATGACTCTGTCATAACGCAAAGTTTCTCTTCGACGACGAACGACGAGCTTCTGGTGGTGTACTTGAGCAGTCTGATGCGGGCAGTCATCGCACTTCACGCGTTGGTCGACAACAAGGCCAGCATCGGGAGAGCGGAGCTGGAAGAGTCTGAGGAGAAGAAGGAAAAGAAGGAAGGAGAGAAGGAAAAAGAGGCAAAGGAAACCAAGGCCGAGTAGACCTCTTGTAGTGATCTCACACGTCGAAATACATACCACCCTACTGCAAGCAGACCTCCGAACCGCGGTGACATGGGTCGGACGAGGGACACCAAAAAAGAATATTTGATTATGGGCAAGTATAAAGCATAGCCGCGGAACGCATTCCGGGGGATCCGCACTGGATCCTACCCAGCTGCCCCTAAAATCTACTTGGACTGCACGAAACCCTTTCCTGAATAACCCTCGGATGGGACACCTGAAAAGGAGTCGGGATCGCAGAGATGAAACGGAACGGCGTGAGCACTCACCGGTGATGGGGTCGAGATTCAGCTCGCGAGCACGCTCGTTCGAGGCCTCCTGCCATTCCTTGGTCATGGACTTTGGAGGTGGCTCGGCTAATGACACGGTCAGCACAGTCGGAAAGAAAACAGGTCGCGTTTTCCCGACACCCACCGAAGGCTCGGCTTGTGAGGTACAGAGCACCTCCGGCAGAGACACCGACAAGGATAGCCATTATAAGTTTTGGCACGCTACCGGGAGGGTGGAGATCAGCACGGGGTCCGTGGGGTCCGAAGGCAATGTAGTAAGCTGCATATATCGAGACAGGGTCAGCAATGATAATCCCGAGCCCGGGTCGAAGCCATGCGTGAAGGCCAAGAAAAAGCCGGATACACGCACCGGCTTTTTTCTCGTCCAGCGAAAGAGTTTTCCAGTCCCTCTTCTGGAGCTCTTCGAGCTGTTGGTGGACGGTGAGCTGTTCGTCTGCGTTCAATTTCTCCCAATGGGCCTCGACGTTGGACAGAGGGATGACGGCGTCGTTAGCACGGGTTGTGGTGGTGGTAGCGGTAGCGGCGGAGAGAGAACGAGAGAATTGCCTGTTGGCAGCCCTGATGGGGCGGAGGAGACGAGCAGCGTGCATTGGGAAGGAGAGGGTTAGGGAAGGGTGTAAGGTATTCGAGTTGAAAAACGGGACGCGACGGAGGATTTCGTCCAAAAAACCGCCTCCGCTCATTGGCTCATCATCTCATCTTCTCACGCCTGGTCAATCCGGAGCTGGGCTCGAACGTCACTTCCGATAACTCGCTATAGTTACACACGAGACAAAATGGTTACATCACGCGCAAGATATCATCGAAAAGAGATAGGGAACAAGAAGAGTACAAGACGAGCAGGCGGAATCCTCATGCCTCTCCGGTGGGATTGGGGCAGTCACGGGAGATGTGTCTGCGAAAGGTTCGTCAGTACTCAGTAAAAGGTAAGGACGGGACAGACAAACCCTTCAGAACCACAGTTGTAGCAAGCACGCTTCTGGGGCTGGGTGCAATCCCTACTGATGTGGCCCTAGATCGAGAATCCGTTGTCAGCAGCAGCTGAGTGATCAGGGGGTGAAGTTCATACGAAGCCGGAACAGTTATAACACTTGGCACCTTGTACACAGTCGCGAGAAAGGTGTCCGACACCGCCGCAAGAGTAGCTGTCAACCAAGTCGTGTGAGTCCGGGAATTAATAATAATAAAATTATGGTCAATCATACCAGGTCTTTTGACCACCACCACCGCCACCACCACCAAAAGAGCCGTAGTTTCCACCACCACCACCACCACCACCACCACCGTAACCACTATTGTAGCCAGAGCCTCCAGTACCGGTGGAATCGGGGCAGGAACGAGCGATGTGGCCGACCTTCCCACATTTATAGCATTCTTGACCGCTTCCGCTTCCGCCTCCACCCGATGTGTTGGCTTGCGGGCAATCACGCGACTGCGTGGGCGCTAAGATAACAAGACACGAGAGGTGCAAGCCTCGAGAGCAGACGTACGATGTGACCCTCCTCGCCACACTTGTAGCAGGTTTTGGCTTTTTGGTCTGCTGAGCAATCCCTGGAGACGTGACCTTCCCCACCGCCTGGGGATTCCAACGAGCGTCAAAATCCACATGGGGTGACGAGAATCCCTGGGCCAGGAATAGATAAACTTACAGTTGTAGCTGATATCGAGGTTTTATCGCGGAGATGGAAAATGAGAGTCAGTTGTAGGCGCCGCGCGGCATCCAAGGGAAATTTACCAGGTCGGAGTTCCAGCCTTTGGGCAGTTGGCGGCCTGGTGACCGACTAGATCATCAAGAAGAATGTCAGGCAATCGTTCCGGGGGTGATGACGAGGAACTGGGGGGCAGGGGGAGGGGGGAACGGGATATATTTTGCAGAATCGTGAAAAGAGTCGCATGCGATATACGAGTGCAAAACTTGTTCGACGAATTGCAAGAGATGATGGGACTAACGAATGGCAACAAAATGCAGCGAGGGAATTGCTTCCGGTGTCCGAGGCACTCTCAAGAAACAAAAACCCGCTACGAGCCGGCGAAAGCAAGAGACGACACAAAAACAACAACGCACATCCACCACAGTTGAAGCATCCACGTGCACCGGACATGTCGTTACGATATGGTGTCGAGCAGCTGGCCTTGTCGTGCTGAGTTAGCTTGGGATTGAGGGAAACAAAGCCGACGCTATACGCACAAAGAGCGAGACAGAGAGGGTTGGGGGATAGAGAGGAGAGCGACGGTTGTGGAGAAGATCACGAAAAAAAGAAAACGAGAGGGCGGTTACATAAACACCCGCCACGTGGATCGAGGCAAACCAGGAATCCGTTCAGACGGGACACAAACCTTCAATTCACCCTCCAAGCCGCGACGGACGCACGAGGACAGCGTGTGGCAGGTGAGAATGGCCCCCGATTTGGCGTAGGGGATCCCTACCTGCACTTTTTCAAACCGGATTCACGCAAAAGCGCGTTTCAGAATTCTATTTGCTGGTGTGTTTATGGTGTACGGAGTGAGAGTGAGAGAGGAAAACTAGACGACAATGCGGTTATGCCGATGGTTTAGAAGCCTCCTCCACAGGAGGGTTGAACAGCACCTGAAACGATGCATGCGCGTTAGACTTTCCGAATCAGCTCCGGTCGTTGGCATTTCACGCGCGCACCTGCTGTCCAGATTTTCCGTTCTCCCAGGTCTGGTACCTCACGTTAGTGACGCCCCGTCTCTCAGCAGCCAGCCTCTCGGTCTCGTTCAGAGACCTCCGGAGGGCAGAGGCGGTGATTTGGGAGTATTTATTGAAGCTTTTCGCCAACGTTCAGTCTCTACGAACGAAGCACGGAGAATCGGATGGAACGCACGAGAAGAACTGACGCCAGGTTGCTGCGCTCATGGTCGTGCTTGGTGAGGATGGAAACGAATGTCGCTGTTCTCTGGATGAGGTTCCGGCAGGTTCCGTGGGAGAACGGTGTCGATCGTTTCACCCTTTGCCGCCTGCGGATTTCCGGACGGGGTGAAGACGCTCGGGTGATTGAGATGACATTGTCTCTTCTGGCGACATACTGCGACGTTTTTACGTTTTCAGCACTTCCAAGGAACTCCGCCTTCGAGTTGTTTCAAAGTTATTTGGAACACGGGACTTTTGTGGAGCGACGCTATTCTGACCGACTACCTCACACAACCACCACAAGGATGTGAGTGCCGTCGTGCACGAGGTCGCGCGTTTCTAATACTTTGAGAGAGGATTCTCCATACCAAAAATCACAACCCACGCGGTTGACCGAGCCGACCTCCGCGTATCCAAGGTCCCAACGGTGTCAAGTGCTCTCTCACTCGCAGAGGTGATAATGACAGCTTCGGGGCAAGCGAAGCTGTTTCCCGAGGGCAGCCACAGAAGCTGGCCTTGCGTGGTGGCCCCCCCCCTGTCCAACTGATTCGCTCAGCTAACACCTCAGCGATGATCACCCTCACCAGCGAGCCACCAACCAAAGCCAGTGGTCCGTGACCCCGGAGGAACCATCCTAACCCCGGTGCAATTCACGCATAGACAATTCATAGACGGACGAGGAAGTGATACGGGTTTTTCCGCCCTTTCTTCTGCACATTTCCCATGGACCTGGAATATACCGGTTGGACCATCATCTGGTTCTCTGCCCAGCTTTGTGCTACAAGTAGTTCTTTGTCCCCCGACTGAGGACAACCGTCTTGACTGGCATCAACGAATGTAATTCAGTTCTGCCAAGAGCACCCATCTGGGATCTCTCTTTCTTTGCAGACGTCGTTATATAGTTTTTGGATGAGCCTTCAGTCGGGCTTGTCGGGCCACCTCTGACACCAACGAGATCACAATTTTGGATCTTCGAGCATAACCTATTGTAGGTTCTGACCACTCCCGTAATCTCCCTCCCAGAGTTTCGTAAGTTCCGGAACATGTGTCCTCCCCTCGGTCTCGCTTGTGGGTCAGGTGCTCTCCCGCCTTTACCATTGGTGTCAAGAATCATCTTTTAGATCGAAATCCTGAACGGTTAGTCTGGATACCTAATGCCATGGATCTGCCGTTGGCTAATTCGGTGGGTCTCCTGGTCAACGGGGCACCGAGATCATCTACAGACATACTTGGAACACAATCATTCGACCGAAGACGAGAAGACGACGGAAGCCTATATCATTACTACACTAATACGTGAGTACGTCAAAAATATCCAGCAAGTTTCAGAGAAGGGGGCGCCTGTGGCCATCGGCGTCACTCGATTCACAGGCTGTCTCCTGACCCTACAACTGAGAGCCGGCGGTCGGGCCTCAAGTGGCAGATTCCCGTGTTTCTGCAATCCTCGGGTGATTTTATTTCCCCTTTCAACCCACTCTGACCGTGTGAGGCGTTGCACAAGCATGGAGATTATCTCTCCTCGTGCGCTGGAAACACCTCTGAAAGATCACACTTTCACCCCCTTCTGCCTGAAAACAGCCGTAGTACATAATACTAATAGATCGCGACACCACCTTCCGTGTCGAGGGGCCCACTAGGGTACTGGAGCTGGGAGTGAGTGCGGAGCGACCTTCCTTGTTTCACCAGACTTTGGCCCAGGCGCGTCAATCTCGAGCCGCCGTCGACTAAGGTTCAACTGGCGGATGGAGGCCCGAAATGGAAGTGTCGTACCCTGATTTGGAATGTTGCCCAAAGGTAATCGGGTTATATGCGTGAGGCACTTGGAGGAAAGCAGAGGGGTATTTGCTTTTACGCCCGCAAGCTCAACTCACTCACATCGAATGCGATGGATTTCACTTCAAGTCTCCCTCTCAGCCTCCGGACGGTGGTCCCCCTTCAGCTGGAACTCGAGACTTGTGGGAGAATGTACTGCTTCGCTCGAGTCGACGACACCGTGACGGCGTAGGGAATGGCGTCTTCTTGTTGGAGTTTGGCCAGGTATTGCATTGTCATCGCCTGCGCTGTCCGATGTCGCTCCTGTTTCCATCTGCCTGAACCAACCCACGACGGGTGACGAGGTCGTAGGGGCGTTGCTTCTGTGCTCCTGGAACCACCGGATCAAGACGCAGGGCGAAACGGAGCATTGGGATCGTAACATGACATCTGCTCCTGAATTTGTCATGGGTTCGTCGCCGAACCCTCTAAGAAGTTAGATCACCGGCAGATGGTGCAACCCACCAACGGCTTAAATAGGGATTCTCTGGAGCGTTTTTATCTTCCGCTTTTCCACTCCCTTCTTCTGCCTCGCAAGCACCTCCGGGACTATGTCTCAGGAATCGAGCGTTTCTCTTCCATCCAGCTCTCAGTCTACCGAGGGCGGGGCCCCTGCACCTGCACCCACTTCGGAATGGAAGATCTGGTCTAGGGGTATTAACAAAGATGTATGTGCCCCTGACCTCTTCCGTTCATCAGCAGAGCGTAAAACAAGTTCCACAGGGCGATTGGTATTGCACCCACAAATTCGCAGATAACACACAAACGTTCCACTACGTCAACAAGTACGTTCTTTGATATCCTTTTCCTGTGAGGTTTACAAACTCTGCGGGTCTTTCAGAGGCGGAACCGTTTACTTGAGGCACCGCGACGATTCTGCTACGTCCGTACCCACCGAGGGCACGTACAACCCGAGCAAAGGACGCGATCCGGACTCGAAAATCCCAGCTCCCACCATGGAGGAAATTATCGAGGAGTACGAGCAAGTCAAAAAGGAACATGCCGAGTACCTGGCTCGCCCGCTCAAGTACTGGGACGGAGTTTGTACCACCCTCCAGCCCAGACGCAGACGCGTACACGCAGATATTGCTTGGCTTTTCCCAATGTACTTTTTGCTGTTTTTCTTTTTTCCGGGTGTTTCGGTTCCTCACGCGATTATTTTAGCTGCGACTGTGGCGATCGCTATGATTCGGTGTACGATGAAGATTACCCTGGTTACCCCGACGACTACGAGGGTGACTACGACCCCGATAACGAGTACGACCGTTATTATGACGGGGTTTGGGGGGAATCTCGCGATAGCGAGGATGAAGAAGAAGATTATAGTGACGAGGATCGGAGTTCGCAGAGCTCTGACGAGGACGAGGAGATCGTCAAACAGGAGGACGACAAGACCGTTGTCCCTGTGACTGATGGTCCCCATCCGTCAGCAGTCATGGAGACGAATGTCGACGTCAAGCAAGAGTCTAAGGAGGAGGTTCTCAACGGACCTTCCATAGCGCGCTTCGTCGACTCCAAGCTCGAGATCCTTGCTGGTACTGTCCCTGGTGCCGCTCCCGTCGGATGTGCGGCAACTGGGGGTGATGCTGGCGAACAAGCTTCTACCAGTTCTGGGATAGGACCCGACGTTCAGACCGAAGGAAAAAGAGTGAGTGGTTACCGATCGCTCTGGGATCCGCGAGCTTGCATCTCACACGACCCACCGCAGATATTGCGAAGCCACAGAGCTAAACCGTACTGAATTTTAACCTGATCTTACACGCTGTACTACTATGTAGGTATAACTATATGCGTTTTTGCCCCTTTCCCTTGCGTTTAGAGGTGTGAAACTGCCCCCGGTGTAGATAAGATTATATTACGGCCTGCGGGCCGAACGTCAAAGTTTCGTTACGCAGTAATGATCCAGTGTCAACCGCTTGCCAGAGCTATTTTCCAGTAACCAGGGGTGTCCCCGGAAGTTTTACACCTTGGGTCCGAACTTACGAACTCGTGATCGGGTCCCGGGTCGCAGAATGCCTAATCACCCTCCCGTTCTCCGGTTCATCATGCATCAGCCGCCAAACACGAAGCTCTCTGATCCACACGTGCTGTACCAAATGTCGATGCAGGGTGCAAGGTATACCACCACTCCGGACCCCATCTTGTGGGACTGGCGTTCTCAATCTCGCTACGGGCCTCCCGCTGAACCGATTAGCACCCCTGAACTCCACTTCTAACTCCTTCCGGAGGAAATGGAAGCAGCGAGAACCTCGTGGTGCATCCTGTGCTGTATTGTTCCAGAAAATTTTGGGGAGCAGAAAGTTCTAGAGGAGCCACGAACCGAGATTCTCGGGTGAGAGATGATAAAAGGAGCTCGACCCCCACATCTAACCCCACATCTCAGGTTGGCCTCGGAACACCACCAACCCTCACCAAGAGTTCAAATCGTTATCGAAACCAGACCCCCCCCCCCATTACTGCAACCCACAACCCTTCTCCCCCTACCCCCCTTCCCCTCACACACCAACAAAAACAGGGTGGGAACTTCTGCCCAGCCCATAGAGTAGCTCCCTCTCTCGAACAACCCAATGAGGACTTTCGGAGGCATCGGTACTCACGACGACGAGTACGTCTCAGAAGATTACGGTGACGGCCCCAACCCGTATCAAGACGAGTACTCCCCGTATGAGGAGGGTTGGGATGGAACCGTAGGCCATCAGTCCCCCCGCACCGTTGACAGACGATCACCCGCGAGTCCCACCGGTTATGAATCAGAGCCGGTACGGATAACCAGAGGTATCAATGAGCTCGACAACGAGTGGATCAGAGAGGAGTACGGTGATAAGACCAACAAATGGGGGTACGAGAACGTGGATGGGACTAACTACAACAAGAATCGTGATGGCAGCGCAGACTTGTTTGGCCCCGGATTCATGAAGCATTACTCCGCTCCAGACTCGGACGTGGACGCCAGAGATGCGTCGCCCGAATATCCAGTGCCAAATCAAAGCGCGCCTGCGACCGGACGAGAAGACATCTGGCAACCGGAACCTGTCAACTCCACGGAAAATAGGACCAAAGCGAGACACAAGTCCCAACCAACTGCGAACCGACGTGCCCCCCGTCCTCCTTCCTTTTCTCCCTCCCCTTCCCCTCCCCCCCCTCCCTCGACATCACAGAGTCTCCCAACCGGTCAGGGATCGAAAGGAAAACACAAGTCCAAAACAAACCGAACGACGAAGAGTCGGAACCAGGAGTCGGCTGAGGATCGTCACATGTTCTAGTCGACACGACAATCGAGACCACAAACCCGAAGAAGAGCCAGGTGAGTGAGAGGATTCAAGGAATTGTGGAAACAATGAAATGACTTACAATAGTACTGTTATCCGATGGAAGTAGTTAGTGAACAATTTAGTACACGAAATGAGATTGGAGTAAACCAACCGAGTGAAAAGTTTTGGCGGGTGAGCAAAATCCGAGCTACGCAGCAAACGGTTACAGTGGTAAGCGCCAACCGAGTGCGCGTGAATTCCCGCGGTAGACCGGAACCAATTCCGAACCTGCTATGCCGATTAGTCTTTGAGTTGTTCGGTGGTTTTCACAGCCCAAAGTTTGAATGCCTCTTGGGCTTTAGCTGTTTTCCACGCAAGATCGGGGGTGCACGCGGCACACTGGATGGGTGGTGCAAGATCCGATTGAATTGCCTTCTGCGGCCGCCATAATTACTCGGAATTGTATCTATACCGCGGACCGGTTCAGCATTTGGCGCGTCAAGGGCAGAAAGAGAGCATTGCGATTGCGTAGCGGGGTTGGCGAGACGTCTGCGGGAATCATGAGAGCCTCGTGCTACGCAAGCAATGAACCGATGAGATGTGACACGTGAGGCCTTGAGGCCGCAACCTGTGGTGGGGGACGGGAGAGAGAAGACGGCAAACCTGTTGTTGACATGGCCTGTTAAGGTCCTATCGTGATCCATCGGGAATTCCCAGGTCCACCAAACGACCTCCTGTAGGACCGGCAGAGACCTCAGAGGTACCAGCAGAGCCTGTGGTTCACACCTCGAAGCCCACACGAGGATGATAGCGATAAGCGTCGAGACTAAAATCTGGATGGGAGACCTCGCTAGTAGGGGTACCGACGTGGAACTGCGGACCGAGGCTTCCCCTGTGGACCCAATCATCTTGTCCCCCCCGAGCCTGTTCATTACGAGGGGGAACAAGGGAAGACAAATCAAACGGGTCGAAGCTCCAGTGTCTCCGATGGGCCGAACGAGATGGATGCGAAAGCCGTCGCCATCGACCCTTTCAACAGAACCGGTGGATTTCGACACCGACGGCGTCGGGGAGGAACCGGGGAACGAGCCGCAATCGGAAAAGAACTGGACCGCGATAGTAGACCGAGCGCTGAAAGAGTCGCCAGGGAAAAACTTCGCGACAACTGGAGCGTGGCCTTGGAAAAAAAAACCATCAACTTCACACCAAATGAAATCAGAGTAAGAAGACTTACCGGACGCTCCGAAAGTTCGGAAACACAATCTTGGGGGACTACTCAACTAGTGCCCGCCCCAATGCACAAGTTGAAGCCGCCCCACAATCCCAAGATACCTGCCCCCAAGCCCACTTCTTCCCCATTTTCATCCCGCCAGACTGTGAAGCGTTTCCGTTAGTTCGTCTTGTCTCGTTTGTACAACTGTTAACGTTACCGCCTCAACGTCAACCACCAATAGGCATTTTTCTGTGGCGGTTTATTGGTGTTCCGGGATCACCGGTCGCCATCCGTTATTCGGTGTGCTGCAGCGTGTACTGCACGTGTCCAACCTTGGAGGCGCACGGATCGAACGCTCCACCAGTACATCACTAAATCCTACTCAACCATCCAAGGCGTCGAAAGCGATACCACACCTACCAACTGTTGAGCTTTCGACACCAATCAGGGGTCCTCCCAGCCACATTTGCCTCCCAATCAAGGCACTTCTCCGCGCCGATCACCCAGGAACATTCTACGGCAGTGATCGTTCTCGATAAACCCCCTATACCCCCCCCCCTCAAATCCCTTCAACCTCCAACTCTCCCGCCCTCAAAACCCGACCAAAAGATGTCAAGCCCAATATATCACCGCTCTAGAGGGCCGCCGTATACCACACGGACCAACAGCGGTGTGAACTACCAAGTAAGTCTTCCATTTTACCTCGAGACCCGATTGCTCGGCTCCACAATTTTCTAACCTCATCCTTTCCTCTTCCTCCCCTCTCCGATGGTTAGGGAAACGAGTATATCGCCAAGAGTTATTCAGACGGAACTAGATCATACCAGTATCGTAACCGGCAAGTGTTAATTTGTCCCTTGGGTGTTTTACCCTTTGAGGCATTTGCTAAAATGAGGCGTCAGAGATGGTGGCGTTTTCGACAGGCATCGCGATGGTAGCGCGGAGTATTATGCTCCGAGCGGCCACGTGAGGCACTATAACCCTCCTTACTACAGCGACGAAGATAGGAGTGATGGAGGGCGTTACTCCTCAGAAAGTCCGGATGAAACGGACTCCGAGCGCGACGACTACGTGAGAGAAAGGGGTCCCAGGCGCGGATACTACGTTTCGGGCGATCGACTCGAGGCGGTCCGCCTCCCGGGGGACTCTGAGTCCAGCTCTTCCTCAGGAGATGTACCTGATAGTGGGAGCGAGACGGAGACAGACGACCATTCGGACCGGCGTGTCCCAGACGAGTACGAGTCGGGGTCGGCGTACGACCGAGATGATCGCGATTCGTACGTGGACTCTTACGGTGATTGGGATGATGACGATTACGACGACTATGGAGAGTATGATGGTACTGTATACCCAATTCTCCTGCTTATACGTTTTCCGGCTTCCGTATACTCATTTATCCCTCGTCTCAGACGACGACTCCGATTATTACCACTAAGCCAGGACTACCAAGAGCTTCGGCTAAATCTTGTATCACTTGGTGGTCCACAGGGATGTCCCAAGTATATATTCA
>Ga0307515_10012034_pt1 | contig 16333 bp, 20 predicted proteins | sample 17_EM_MG_FD_194513 | JGI IMG/M metagenome (GOLD analysis project Ga0307515, IMG submission 194513) | Populus trichocarpa ectomycorrhiza microbial communities from riparian zone in the Pacific Northwest, United States - 17_EM | ecosystem: Host-associated > Plants > Roots > Unclassified | place...
AGGGCTAAAATATGAGCTTATCTGCCAAGATTACATCCGAGCAACTGAAGGAGATCATTGAGGATGAAAAGAACAGGGACAAAAGTGCAAGGGAGGTTCAGGAGCAAGTGGAGGATGGTGAGGAGGTCCTCGATCCAGAAATTACAAGCCCAGTACTGAATAGGGTTCTCAATCCAATCAACAACGAATTTGAACACGAGTGTCTTGATGAAGCAGTCATGCTGCTGAATGCGTGTCCTGTTCACCAATCAACAAATGACCGTGTTCCAGGTCACAAGCATTCAATTCCAGGCCTGCCTGGAACTAAGTTTTTCGCACACCAGATTAGGGCTATCTGGTTCATCGTGAGGAGATGGGTTTGGGATGCTGATATGCCAGGAGCACAGGTGGCAGATGAAATGGGACTTGGAAAGACTTTCACCTTGGTTGCAGCGGCAATGCTTTGCAAATTGGTGACTGAGAACGCTGTAATGGGGTTGCCACTTTCCATTTGATGGGGGAATACCCTTGAAGAGTGGGTGATTTTGGTGCACAACTATGTTCCCGGCATTGTCGGTGAAGAGCTAGAGTGGTCTCCGCTCCAGCGATTGAATTCTGTGCTCCGCCGCCCGTTGGAGATCCAGCCAACACCACCCCATGGGGATCCAGCACTGATCTCAGCCCTTGAACCAATCCGGGTGGTAACAATGCCCTGAGTGGCTAAGACCTTCAAAAGTGTTATCGACAAGATGACACATGGAACCGATTCGCACCTGGTCAACTTATTGCACGCTGAAAATGCAACACTCACCCACGAGGATCTGAACACCAGTATTGACGAGCCAGAAAGCCAATCAAATAACCACCTTGTGTCATATGATACCTTAACGTCCAGAGCGAAACCATCAAGTAATAGCCAACTCTCCTACTCTGCATGGAGTTTTGCGATTTTCGATGAGTCCCATCGGTATAAGACTAAACACAGTGTGGGCTGGCAACTCGCAATGAATGCCAAAATTGGATTCAAACTTCAAGGCACAGCTACACTGGGATTCCATTCACTCTTTGACTGGTGTTTCCATATGAAGTGGCTGTTTTCAGGAGTGCCTGACAATCCAGAGGATGGTACTGTGATGGAAAAGCATGGTGCTGAGGCATTATATTCCGCTGTGAAGAGTTTGATGCATGCTATCCGGACTGAAGATGAAGATGCTCTACACGACGTGGCGCACCGGATGATTTAGATTGCACAGCCAGGGATGATCAGGTGATGGTCAGAATCGGAACTCGCCACTGGGAAACCGCTCTTCCGGATACCAAAGGAGAATGCACACCTCATTGATCTCGAGTGGACTGAGGAAGTGCAAGCACATCTGAAGACCCTGGTTGAGAGGTACACTTCTGGGGGTGTTTCTGGAGCATCAAGGGTTAATAGATGGCGGCTAGCATGTTTCTCGTTAGTGTTGGGAGACACCGAGGGTCACAACGATGTTCCTGGGCAATGACACAATGAATGGCCACTCGATACTTGGGTGGAATCGCTGATTTTCGGTTGGCTGAGAGAGACACTGTTGCCAATTCTTGTCAATGAACCTGCAGAGTATCCCGAACCTGACCAAGACGACGCATCAAGAGAGACCCTCCTTCCAGAAGCGAGAAACAAAAGTGCACCGCCCAGTGCACCTCCTCCACATAAGGCAGCGCTATTTTTTCCTCTTCCTGGCGAAGTCCGGCATTTGGAGTGGTGGCTAACGAAGTTTTTTGCGGATAATGTGGATATATTCCACATGTATGCCGAAATGGGCAATGATGAATGCAAAGAAATGCACCTCAAATTCCAGGATTCACAAAATCCCGCTGTATTCATAACCACACCCAAAGTGGGCGGGAGAGGCCTAAATCTTACAGCTGCAAATCCTGCAGTATTAACTCAGAAAGTTTGGCTATTGAATGAGCAGGGGCAGGCATTTACATGAGTTGTCTGGCTAGGGCAAAACCGACTATCGCACACATGGTTACTGAATACAGGTCCTGGTGGCTATAATAACCGCGCGAGTGATCTGCACCAACACTCTGGAGTTGCACAAATGAGAGTCCTGCATGGCTTGATGAGTTGACCAAACATCACAACGTCGAGGATATACTGAATTCTGGAGGCTTGTGAGGACCTCACGAAGCAGCTGACGGTGAATGGAGACACGTTGCAGTCTGATGAACCATTAATCTTACAGAGTTAGACGCTTCCTCAAGGTATGCCTCTTCAGACATTCAAGAAACATAATTTTCATAACTGATACAAATTGTCAAAAAGGTTGTTTGTAAGGGACACTATACTGGAGAGATGAATCTCTCTCTCTTCATTGTTGAACTGAATCAAAGTTCTGATGCTGGAATTGTTGTATCTTGAAATAGAAATGGCTAGAGTGGGATTTCATTGGCGTTCTGGCCTATTATTAATGACCATATGAGATGAAGTAAATTGATACGTGACATAAGAAGTTCCTGCGGCTGACCTATTGCATGAAGAATGGCATGAGTCAAATTGTGAGAATGATGCAGCAAAGGGCTTTAATCAATCATCAGTTGCGAATTTGAGGTGCACCGGAAGCCTGACGCCATATACATATTTCGAATGAAAGAGCAAAATTCATCCACTTTCAGATGCACTGGAGTCTCTTCAGCATATGTCATATGATTCATTAAGACAGATCGAGCACTGCATATCTGCCAATCACATTTAGCAATATGACAGTCTAGGTGATATTCAAGTACATATGTCTGAGTATGAGACACGGCTCGCTTATTTGTCGCAAAGCGGGAGCATTTCAACCCATACGATCGAAGTTCAGGTGCACCAGAACTTCAACCTTAGGCCAGCAAATGCTGCGGCTATTCCACGAATATCCTGACACAGGTACTCAATATCGCTTAGACTGTCTTTATGCCAAATGGGATAGGCCAATATGCAGTGCTCAATCAGTAATAACGATATATGCCCAGGACTCTCCAGTGCACCGGAGAATCTATGGCATATCTTTGTGACTGATCCGGCACTGCTTATTTGTCGATCTCATTTGGCATAAAGACAGTCTAAGCGATATTGAGTACCTGTGTCAGGATATTCATGGCATAGCAGCGGCATTTGCTGGCCTAAGGTTGAAGTTCCGGTGCACTGGAGAATCCTGGGCATATCTTCGTGACAGATCCAGCACTGCATATTCGCAAATCCCATTTGGCAATCAAACCAGACTAGGCGATAATGAGTACTTGTGTCAAGATATGAGACATAGGCTCACTTATTCAGGGCAAAGCCGCAGCTTTTGCTGGCATATCATTGAAGTTCTAGCACACGTCTGATCCGCATCCCAGAGAGTCGGAAGCTGAGACATGGCTCAGGTATTGTGGCTCAAATGCCGCTTTTGCTGCCGGGGTTTTGCTGGCCTATTATTGAAGATCATTCACAACTGAGATCTTCAATTCTGTCCAGAATGAGCTTCTTCGATATGTATGAAGCCAACTTTGACAACCTGCGAGTCATTATGGATGTGATCATTCCAGCCCAGGAATGCCTCAAGAGCGACACAGAAGCCACCAAAGCGCATGTACTTGCAGTATGTAGTGCACTTTGTATATTTTAGTTTGCTTCATTCCCATCATGTTTTCTTTGACTGTGAATCAGTGGACCCAGCACACACAGATCTATCAAGACACTTCACCTATGGGTGCAGGCGGCTCATCCCGCTCCGCGCCTGCTAAGATATGAACCTATGCTTGATCAGTATATTGAAAGCCGCCACCGACATGCCTTGAAGTGTCAGCTCCTTGTCAACTGTCTGTTGGAGGAAGGTTCCCACTGCGCAACTACATGTACAAGTCCGGCCAATTAGTAACCCCATTTAACTCGATATTGACTAAGTAGTATGTTTGGACCAATGCTTCCAAATCCTAAAATCGCTTCAGCAAGTTCGGGCTCTGTCAACAGAGCTGTGGAAGCTTAAAAGCGAGAATCTCAAAAGACTGATTCTGCTCAGCAACTCTGCAAGATGGCTGGCAACTCCCGCTCACCCATGTACTGCACTTACTCAAAGAGGCCTAAGTTCTCAAATCATTGAATCAAGATTTAACTGTATTCTGACTAAATGTATGTTTGGGCCACCAAACATCGTATCTGAAAATGGATTACGTGGACCAAGTTCCGTCGAGAGAAGCTCTGCGAGAGAGAATCTTGAAAGCTTGAGTCATGAGGAGACAACTATGAAGAGTGCAATTAACTGTCAGAGTAAGGCTAGCCTGCAATCATCAGCCATTGGATCCAAGCATAACCATGTCAACTTCGGTGCACCTCAATTCCCCAGAACTGCATACATGCAACCATCATTCCTCTGCCCGCCGTGACATGCCGTCTCACTATACATTCATACCATTGTAGAATATAGCTTTCAACCCAAATATTTATTTTACGTCAACATTGTAGTTGTGAAATTCATCATTAAACTGTGATTTAACGGTGTGCGATTTAACTGTGTGGGATTTACTAGATATCATGCGCACAATCAGAATGTGAGTGATAATTTTTGACCCATTTGTTAGAAATCTTGGCATTGATGAGTGATTGCATCTATGAGATTACCCCTGAATCATCCATCGTACATTACCATTCTTTCTCAACGCCTGTATCTCTCCTTTGTGTACCAAATTCTCCCTGTTCCATTAACTACTGCAACATTGTTGTGAAGGCTATTCTGCAGACACGGCCCAGATGAACACATGAAAGGGATGTTATGCTTACAATATTGCCTTATCGACCGCTGCCTTAGCTGCAGCATCCTAATACAATAGACTATCATGAAAATACATGTGTCCTTCCAGCAGATATACCACATAAAGAGAGTCATATCTCTCGTCGCTCGATAACAAACTCCAGTATGAACCCTTGCAACTCACCCATCACTTACAAGGTCCCAACCAAATCTATCGAGTTCTGCAGATTCCCAATGCTGCACCAATTTCTATGCTATGCGGTCACTGCAAATGCTTGAACTTTCACCCATAATGACTACGTTTAGAGGAGTCATATGCAGGGGCTCATGTTTTCGTTCAGGTTCTCACTGCGCAATTTGTGGCCCGCACCAAGGGTTGGTTGATGTCGCGAGTTATCTTCTGGTGCGTCTGGTTCAATTCTCCATGTGCATTGGCTTCAGCCGACCTCCAATTTTGGCATCCGTACAGAGTCTTGTTCATAGGAGTTCCTAACATTTGGAATTAGGAATATATCTATTCTGGCGCACATGACAATATCCGAAATCACAACACGGCCTGCTGTCCTCGATATAAATATAAACGGTTGAAGTCATCTCTCCAGAACGGTTTCGAGGCACCTCTCGAATTGCATCATCCTCAACTATGTGCAAATTCTTGCATCATTCATCCCGCTATTGTATTGCACTTATTCCTATATTCCCTGCTGTTATACTCTCTCCCACATTCTCCAACTTTAGATCTTCATTACAGCAAATGGAACCTTCTCCCAGCCAGGTGAGGTATCACTATTCACAGAAGAATCAAGAAGCACACCTAGAGAGAGCACTTGCATTCAAGAAAGCACCCAATCTGCATTGTCCATCAAATAATTGCCTTCCTATTTTCTGCCTTCGTGGATCGTATTGTGGATGACTATTATCCCCGATTTCATTTATGTATCAGGATGACATGACCGATCAGGAGATCGGTGATGACGACTGTGAGGACACCGGAGAGTCTATCTTATCAAGTGACATCGAAGAAGACGATTTCGATCATCAACAGGCGGTCCTTTGTTTAGGCTAGGTGCGCCGGAACAAGACATTACGCACTACAAGTGTTCCACTACCAAAGAAATGGAGCCGTGCCGATACTGTCAGTGCACGCCCTCCGCTTCCAAATTCCCGAAATCTACCTGTGGCATTGGCACCACCACTGCTCAAACGCCAAAAGTCATCCCTGCTCAACAAATTATCCCAGTCTGACCGTGCAACATCTGCCCGGGCATTGGTGCTTCCCAACAAGTGTAGTGGACACCAGAATATTCCACAACCCAAGGCCAGCAGTGATCAGAACATTCCCCAACACCAAAAGGCTAGTTTTGAGGTAGTGAAATGGTTCATGGAGGCAATCAGATTCACGAAGACTCCTTGGCCAATATTATCTGATGACAAGTACTCGATGGGTAAAGACGCTTGGAAACTAGCAATTGATGTCCAGCATCATCAGCGGGCATTAGCAGGTGCACCTGGAGGTACACCATCTGTGTGGCAATTGCCCGGTGGTCCATCTCTCAAAATAGATCCGCAATCACGAGAAGCTGTAAGTCTTGAATTGTGTTTAATGCTCCACTATCAGAGTTACCAATATTGACTACCCCCGAAAATATACATAGTTGAAACTGAAGATTAGTACCATTCAAGGACAGGTGGCAGATGGGGCACGTCAAACTGTTGTCCGTAGTTACCGGTTGGATGTGGGCTCTGAGCCTGAGCTTCAGATCAAGGTCAAGGAGCTCCTGTTTGATGATGTTTACCTCTCCAAGGTCGTCGATGATAAGAAGTCATGGTTCACGCGCATGCAAGTGCTTGATCTCATTTACCACCAATTTTTCTTCACCGCCAATAGCTTGGGGCACCAGCCATCAACATCCCAGGATTTCCATCCTCTTGCTCCTCAGACTTTAGCGCTGGCAGCCGCAGTTATTCATTGTGCGCTGTCTGAATACGCCAGTGGAAAGAAGGCCACAGTCATGTTTTCTCAGGATGAATATCGAGGTATATTTGGCCCATCCCCTGTAATCAATTTTTACTCTAGAAGCTACTACACAATCAATCACACATCAGCGGCCACATCACACCCGCGCCCACCCCCTGCGGCGCAACTCCACAAGAATAGGCGCTCATCAATCCTCGTCGGAGGTCAGCAGCCAAGATCGAACCTCTTCTATTTCTTTCCGCAATGGATTCCTCCTCTCAGGGTTCCTCTGTCCCATTCCGCACTCTAGACCCCCCTATCTGCGCTCCTTAGCCTGGGATGGGAGCTCTTCAATTCCCAATGGCGCTCCTACAATGCATTCCACACTCCTCACCCCACACTCTTTCGGCGCTCCTCAATTGCATGCTGCACTCCTACACTGTCCTCTTTCGGCGCTCCTCAATTTCTTTCTGCACTCCCTAACTCCTTCTATTTCTGCACTCCTCAGCTTGAACTTGACGCTCTTCTTTTTCATTCCACACTTCTCCAACTCCTTTTTTGGTACTCCTCTTTTCCACACAATACTCCCCATCTGGTGCTCCTCTTTTCCCCTGGTAGTTGTTCACATTTTTCTTCCAAATGTATCATATTGCCTCTCATACCCCCATTTAGGTTCGCGGCTAGCTAACATCTCATTACGCCTGTGTTAGATATCACAAATTGAGCCAAACGACATTGGAATTCCATTTCATCCACTCGCCAGGAACCAATAATCAGGAGTGCCTCCAGCTTCTTTGCGCCATTGATGAATTGTGTGTTCCTGCTTTTGTGGCAATGATGAGATGGGAGATGGAGTGAATGCCATCGACACCTTGTTTCATTGATATTATTTGATCGCTTAGTTGGGTTATCATTTCAGTGTACCTGGGTTTATGTTTGAATCTCTTCCCTTGTTCTTTCGTTTCCTTAATGCAGCGAGGCACAAAATACAATGTTGAAGAAGATGATGCCTAGTATGATTCAGAAGTGACAATGAACAATGATCCATGCATCAGATTCGCTGTTGAGGGAAGTCGATCGGTCATGTACATCCGAAGATTCTCAGATACCGCCTGCAGTCCTCTGAATGAATATCCATAAGAACCCTGGCATCTCTCAGTTTGAATTTGTGATTCCTGCGTTGGTTCGGAGACACTCCCAGGTGCACCCGAAATTCTCTCTGGCGCTCTGACGTACTCCCAAACTTATCACAATCACTCCCATCGTACTCCTGTATCAGTCATCAGAGATCCCAGTTACTCTGAAGGCCTGCCGGAATACCCTCCTAGGGTCTGATACTCACCTGAAATTGACCCTTCTAAGTTTACACTCCACATCCTCTCAGACACTCCTGGAGTCTTCCAGAGACTAAAATACATTTTGCTGATGAAATGAGATGTATAACTTGCATTATTGGGTTTAGAAGACCTTGTATGGGTGTGATCACCCCGCCAGATCGAGGTTTGTTTATGCTGTATCAGGGATAGTAAATTGACTTGCACACAAAAATCTCTTAAGTCCTATATTTTCACGATGATTTCCCCCATCTCTGTTCATCTCTCTCCTCCATGTCCTCAACACTACCATCACCTAAGAACACACACATGAGTCATCCCTCTCTATCCCTCCATACCATCATCCTGAGTTACCACCAAGTACAGTATACGCTAAGTACTGCATCATCCAAAGATGGACTGTCTCCCCACACCCAGTCAGTATCTCATCTCGTTAGCAGCACGCCTGCACATGATGAGTTCAGGGCCGGGTTATACACATCAGCAAAAACTAAATTTCCTGAATTAAATTTATATAGTTAATTGTACCCAAAAACTCAAAAAAAAAATGAAATCGAGGTTTCCCTGAAATATCATCAGCAAAAAAATATTGCTTTCGGACGGAATGGCTCCGTCAGAGTGGACGCGCTCCATCAGAGCCGTCAGAGACACACCAGTGGCGGATTACTCCACGCCCGGCATCGATACAACGCGTCGCGTTGTATATCACCCTCCGATCGCTGTTTCACTGTCTCTTCGTGTTCTGTCGGTCTCCTATTTTAAACGATCAATCTCGCGTTGTGGCCAACTGTGACAATACGTCAGAATGGGTTCATTGGGTACGCGCTTGCATCGGGATTGCAATGCGAAAGGTGATGCTGCGAATATCTCTCCTCGCGTTCCTTCTACCTTCGCGCAAAATGCAATTCTCTCTTTACTAATTATACACGTCATTCCAAGTCGCCAGATCTATGTGACTATTGACAATCCATCGCTCGTTCCGTCAGGCTCCTGTCTTACTACTAGTAGCTATCTCCGGAATTATGTGCGCGCAGCCGACAATATTGCCCACGCTAAAAACTTGCAAAGCACCGGCTGCCGGCGCTTTTTACACTTGTACGATTTTCGTGACCGGATCCAAGTTCCCCGAGTTTTCAGGTATTGTGGTTAGCACCAAGGCTGACCAGTACTCAACGAAAGCTCCATCCTCGTTTAGGAGTTTGATTTTGAATAGTTGTTGCAGTTGCCACGGGAGACTCCCATTCAGCACGCCATAACACCTCCCCGGGCGTTGCTTGACCCACAACCAGTCGTTCCGTCGATCCCCTCCGCGCCAACTCTGGCTTCTTGTGCATCGACACATCTGAGATATGCGTTCACCATCTGAACCCTCAACTTGAACTTTAATAACTTGGTAAATACAGAGCTCCATTGCGTGCAGTTGTTCATCCGATATATACGTCTTGTTACGACTCTTATGCTTGATAAACTCCTGTGTGCCGCTGTATATTGCCACGCGGTGCGTCGCGTCTTGCGTATTGTCGAGTAATGCTCTGAAGTCTTTGATCATAGCGTCAGGATGCTTTCCATCACGGCGGTTTTGGGGTCCCATGAATTCGGGCTTCGCATTTGACAGGGGGCTCAGGGGGGCAAACAGATCAGCACTGGAATGGAGGACTTTGCATGCGGCAGCACTGTTCTCCCGACGCTGAGCGATGGCTTGAATATTGAGCTTTCTGACTTCGAAGCAGAGGATGCGACGCTGAAAGGTGATTACTTGTGGCAGGTAGTTGAGATTGTGATTGGACGCGTTCCAACCGTCGTTGAGGTTCGTTTTATGTGCTTGTTCATGTCTTTCGGCAGAATACTGTTGCAAGGCTCCGTATCGACGAATCTGTTCGACCCAATGAGACATCAAGTCGATCTTTGGAAAGTTGAAATTGGCATCTAACTGCTTGGAAACATCTATCTCGTGGCTGATATAATCCCGCCAGGCGTTCATTTCGCGCCGCATCTTTGACAGCGTCCAGGTTTCAGCATTTGTTTCCTTGTCCACCTTTCCCTTCTTCACGAGTTCCGTTCTCAGGGCATTGGCTTTGCCCTTCGCCATTTTGCCACCTCGCCCGAGTTGAAAACATCTTTGAAGGTGTGAAAACGACGCAAGGCGTCCTCCATGTAGCTCAATGTTGCATCATCGTGAGATTTATATCGAACATACATATAGAATTCTAACAATGCCTGTGTGCACTCAATTGCGTGATTGAATATGGGACGCTGAGCGGGGCTTCCGCCTCGTAGAGACTGGGTTACAACTCCAACCAGGTACCCGCTCATTTCCTTCATCTCCTTCCCATTCCATTGAGAAACTTCTCCATGTGACATATTTTTTGGTGTGAGGTCGTGGTAAGCAGGCACGAATAACCAGATTGCATTTTACTTGTCGAGCCGTTCGTGCGTCTTCATGAAGTGGAAAATCCACTTCTGGGGGTGGTCAACCATGCCGATCTGCATTGTGTGGAGGAGGTCGGGCTTAGGGAGGTCGCTCACGATACAGGGAATATGTCAAAACACGTTGTATCCTTGGTGCACATGGCTCAACGAGGGTTCGGCATTGGCTGCCTCGGTGTCGGTATCGCTGAGCATTCGATATAGGTTGTGATCCTGCCGGGGGTGTTGCTTGTCAGGAGGGATATATTCTCCAAGTTCGTTCTTTGGACACTCGCACCAAAAACAGACATGCCGCTCGAGATGATGTAGGTCGCTATACTCAGGGCAATCTGCAAGCCATGCTGCTAAAACCGGTTTGCATCGCCTGAAGTTGCCATCTGCACAGAGAACGTTGTAATACCCACTCTCGGCGCTGGGATTGTGCTCAAAGGTGAGAGGCTGGAGTAACCGCCGGAGTACTTCGTTCAGCACCTTTCAGTTTGTTTGCCGCTGCTCATCCAGCCGCCTCTGAGGAATATTGCGGTTCCTGATTGGAATCGGCAGGAGAGCAACCATCACGACGCTGTGCGTTGAGGGCATCTGGAGGATCTTCGAAGATAGATTGCCAATTGTCATATATACAGGCCACTCTTTCTTGTCGCCAGCAAAATTCGGGAGATGTGTTCCGTCGGACATGAAGATCAAGTGAACACGTGTATCCCCCACTCTGAGCGTTGCCTAAATGTCGATTAGCATGTTATCATCCTGGAGTATCTCTCCTTACCTGTGTCTCCCACCACCAGTCTGCAGTGTGCATTTTGTTATAGAGGCGTTTCGGTGGTGTATCACTGTTGAAGCAGCACTGACGGGCGTAAATAAGAAGCTCAGCGTACGCTACCTGCCACATCAACCATCTCATGCTTTTGATGATGTCTCGACTCCAGTATTTGATAGGCCGTTGGTGATTGTCATTCCATCTCATATCCTACTGAGTGTGGAGTTCCCACTCCCCGAGAGCGAGTTCATCTGGCATGCTAGCCACGAGCTTCTGGACGCAATCCCCGTTTTTAAAGCTTGGGAAATGCAGAGCTGTGTTTTCTTCCTTCAGCACGTTGTCATAGTACGTCTTCATACCCTTCTTCTTGATCCCACACTGGATATATTTGTACTCTTCACGCGTCACGAATGGGTAGTAGGGATTGTTCTGTAGGTTCGTCTCAAGGAAACCCTGAGCGTCGCGTTCCCATGGCTCAGGAATGTGATTGCTCAGTGGAGCACTGGCACCGGGGTATGTTTCTGTCCCTGGCAGAAGAGGTGCCGGTGGTTGAGACTCCGAGTCTGCGATGTTTTCAACGTGTTCGAGGTAGGGAAACGAGTCCAAGTCTTCGACTGAATCTTTGTTATCGTTGAATTCACGACGCTGAGCAGGTTCAACGCGTTGGGGCGCGTTGTGAATAGTCAGATTCTTTGCAACTTGAAGGTGTCCAGGATGGTGTAATTTGATATGTTTAAGTCGCCAGCTGTCTGAGGTGAACTTCTTTCAGCATGAAAATTCGGGGCAACGGAATGGGGTCTTCTCTGGCATTGTCCACGACACGGGAGGAGTTGAGTATTCACTGTAGAAAGGGACCAAAGTTGTTGCTGGGCCTGAGCAGTCTGCTGTGGGTATAAGCTCATGATACTTGAGAGATTTATTGAGCCTCAACTCCATCATGCCAGGAGTTACAAAAACACTGCATGCGCGATATCCCATAATACTATGAATAAATAAAAAATACACCCTGAGCAATCCAAAAACCTTGCGACGCATGTAATAATCAATTCCTGAGATCAATAGATTGGAACAAAGGAAATGAACAAGCCCGCAACCCTAACCCAAACGAACAAAACACCTCTACACGTGCCTTAATCAGTACCTGAGATGAATAGATTACAGAGATGGAAACTCACATGACAAGAACCCGACTCTAACCCAAACGCATGCCTCCTCGGCAACGCGAGGACTGGATCACTCCTCACCTACCGAGCCATCTGGGCGCGCCTCGGGGAGAGGGACATCGGGGAGAGGCACATCCGGGAGAGGGACATCCGGGAGAGGGACATCTGGGAGAGGGCCATCGGGGAGACCGTCGCCACCTGCTGATTCGCTGAGAAGCTGCTGCTCCACATCGACATCCGAGGAGTTTCCTGCTGCCTCAGCCTCTCGCAGAGTTGGCACCGCTGGGTGAGGTTGTTGCGGCGTCACAAGCCCGAAAAACTCCTGCCCACTGAGGGTATGAGTCTCCGGAGTTTGTGGTTGTGGGGGAGGCTCCGGGGTTTGCGGCCGTGGGGCAGGCGCCAGAGGTTGTGGCCATGGGGTATGCTCACGCATCACGAGGCCTTGCTCAGGTAGCACGGTTGGCTCATCATCTACGATGGTATCAGCATCGTCAGCCGATGTATTTACCATCTCTCCCTGGCCACTCGTCCGAGGTTCTTTCCCATTATCCTCATCCTCCTCCTCATCCTCAACCACCACCACCACCACCACCACCACCACCACCACCACCACCACCACCTCCTCCTCCTTCTCATCTTCCTCCTCTTCATCTTTCTCATGTTCGCCGTCCCTTTCCATATCCACATCGCCGTCGATGTCAACGCCATCCGGTGCGTCCACATCATCCTCCATGCACATATCCACATTAGGTTCTGAGTCATATTAGCCGTCCGACTCGGTAGAGTCAGTATCATTATCTGAGGAAATTGACATGGCTGGCGATGCTTCCGGCTCTAAATATACCCGCTCCAGTTAGCCCTCCGTGTCCAAGTCTGCCTTTCAAATTTCCTTCTGCAACTGCAAAGCAACGGCACGAGAGATATCATCTCCTCCTGGGGTGTGTTTAACGATACCTTTCCCTTTACCATTTCCATTTCCCCTTCCCCTTCCCTTTCCCCTTCCCGTTCTCAGTCGCCTTCCCTTTCCCCTTCCCATCCATTGTTCCGTTCCCTTTCCCGGTCCCTTTCTCACCGCCCTGCGTGTCCTCCTCACACTCGCTGTCGTCATTGTCATTGCCATCGCCAGGACGGCTCCTTCCACTGCTCAGCGCACTGGGATCCGCCCAGTTATCCTCACCATCATCCTCATCGATTATCTCATCCCAATTCAGTGGTCCAATGGCCAGGAAGTCGCCTGGCTTGTACTGCCGACAGCTTGGCAGCTCAATCATTGCCCTGAGATCATCGCTACCGTACCAAGAGAAACCCTCACCGGTGCGTTTAACCTTCCCCGAGCTTGTTGTCTCCGGATTAGAGGGATCGACTTGATCCCCGAAGGCACGGTGGTTGTCCCACCTCCAATTGTTCATTTGGTCACGGGTTTTGTCGAACATTTGCCCCATGTATGAGCGGAAGGCAGCCCACCACACCCAAAAGGCGAACTCCTGCTCCTGCGGTGCGGCCACATCAGCTGGAATTGTGAAAAGTGGCGAGTCGTGACTGGATCAAGAACGATTATATCATAAAAGCGGTCCCATGCCCTCTCATCCTTGACGCCGCAAACATTGAATATCTGTATGAGTCCACGGATGTATTCCGAGATGAATCCCTTTATACGGTCCCGATCCAACGGCAGGCGTCGATTCATAACCGATGTCGGCATCTCTGCCCTAGCCTTCCCTTTTCATTTGGTGCTGCCCTTTGGTGCCATCGCTGTGAGTTGAAAATGAATCTACATCCCAAACATTAGCATTGAGATACAGTTGTAGCGGAAGGAAGGCCAGAGGGAAAGTATAAAGTGGTGTAGGTTATCGGGTGTGTTTTGGAACGAGAGGCGTTGCTTTGTGCACGTCACGTGATGTCGAGATCAGGATGCTGTCGGTGTGTATAATACGGGAGGAAAAGAGCAAGGAGGTGTCGGCGGGAAGAAGGGATATAGATACTCGAGTTCCGGCGATTTCTTGGTTCAAGGTTCACCTTGTGAGTTTTGTTGTTTAAGAAACACACAACGGCCAAGCCGTCATGTTGCAGAACTACCAGGCACCTCATGAACGACAAGCCTCGAGACGAGATTGAGTACTCGCGGAGCGGGCAGTCTACCACCCCGGGCATTGCTTTTGCTTCATACATGAGTTTTACCGCTCAGACCTCGTGCATCTCGGAGCAAACTGAGTAGTTCTCAAGTTGTCCCAACTGTGCAACCATCCAACACAGCTACCAACACCTAGCTGTGGAAAAAGAACACGCAACTAATGTCATGGGAAAGAGAGTACGTCATTTTTCGCTTTGCCATGTTTGTAGCTCTGGCAAAGGGGGATTTCAACCGGCAAGCTGAAGATATACACAATCGATGGTTCGAAGTATTGTGCCAAGAACGAGTGCAATACGATGATAATCGCGCCACGATGGCATAAACACCCTTCAAGCGATGCAAATAAACCTTGAGATGTTGCTGTAACAGTGAATATCAATGCTCAGTGTGATCTGAGTTTAATCTGAGTTTAATCTGATCGCAGTTGACCACATAATTGAATGCTTGTCAAGGGATCTCGTCACCGAGTATTGTCAGGGTTTAGAGTCTAGGGCAGTCCACACTGCGCCTCCCTTTTTTGCCGAAACCTTCCATGGTCGCTCAAATAGGAGTCTACCTCGCCTGCCGTTGCATATGCATGCACAGGCAATTGTTCCTACTTTCTTAACGTCGAACATCTATATTGGACTATGCATTCCCAAAGCCCTCACCCTGACACGACTCCGGTCGTATGAAATGTTCGAAGTCTTACTAACCGTCAGAATCAACAAAAGCGTGGGCCTTTGGGGAATTCTCAACTTCCGCCTGCTAAGAGACGCTTTTCCTTACTGGTTGGCGAGAGGGAATGCTCTCAAGGAGAGAGCCCCATACCCGCTACAATCCAAGGTCAGAACTCCACCCCCTCATCTTCGCTGAACAATGCTCGCGTTGCAGATATCAATCAAGGCGTAACTTCTACCCCGTCTCCTACACAGCGACAGTCAATAAATACTCCAACCGCCACGCTGGGTACAAGCAGTCGTAGCACACCAGCACCCGGAGGAACCTCAACGCGTCGCGTTGTATCCAGCCCCGCATCCAGCATTGTTATCACTCCCACTCCTCTCCGAGGTCTTCAAAACCTGCCTACCCCCATCCCTAATCCAGAAGCCCGCACGATCATTACAAATCCACTCCGAACGCGAACTACTGAAAAGAATCAGAGGCAGAGGCAGTGGCAATTGCAACTGCAGGCGGTGTCTACACCTCGATCGATGGTCTCCGGCCGTCACAGCGTCAATCGATTTGGTCACTCACACATGACGCGTCCTGTGTTTGCAATGGGCAGACTCGTGGAGCTCTACATGTGGAACAGACAGCCGTTTATGAGTTCAACCGACTTGGAGACAGTAAGTTATGCAACGCGATGCGTTTCGAAAGCATTAGCTGAAGTCCCACACTGGCAGATAATAGAGACGTATTGGAACACTGCTATGCAGCAAAACAACATTTGGTCCATAGCATTCGACGCATGCACAAAGGCGATCATAAAACAGGTATGCTGAATCAACGGCCCACGTTGGACATTACACGCTTAAACCGGTACCAGGTTCAAGCACAAGTCGATCAGGTAAAGTCCCAGTTCATTCGATCAGCAACGGAAAACATAGCAGAGCTTTATGATCTCCACCGGTTTGAATCCGCCGCAGAGCGTTTGGAATTCATTGATTCCTATCCGGCAGACAATAAATATCTTTTTCCAATCGCAGAGAGTGTGGAAGGTGGTGTATGCGGTCCAAATCCAACGCAGAGAGAGTCGAAAGCTGCTAACGAATGGCTAGCGTCCACTTTACTTCCTGGCGGAAGCAATCCCGCGGTTTTTCTACATCAAAGTTTATCATCGGGCGAA
>Ga0307515_10012035_pt1 | contig 16332 bp, 15 predicted proteins | sample 17_EM_MG_FD_194513 | JGI IMG/M metagenome (GOLD analysis project Ga0307515, IMG submission 194513) | Populus trichocarpa ectomycorrhiza microbial communities from riparian zone in the Pacific Northwest, United States - 17_EM | ecosystem: Host-associated > Plants > Roots > Unclassified | place...
TTTGGCAGACGACAGGGTGCACGGACCATGTAACTACTGAACGGTAATCAGGCTAGACGGGTCTAGACCTATGACGTAACCGAGTGACGTAGGGTCACGAGGAGAGTCATGTGACGGGTCACGTGATTGGGGATCGCGTGGGTCGCAGATCTGCAAAGCGGAAAGATGAACGGTTCAACCGTTCAAGACACCAAACGAGAGGCTAGGCTGGCTAGCTAGTCGCAAGGTTGCGGGTTCGACTCGGGTCGAAGCCAAAGGAAAACACCTGTGATAATATACCGAAATATTCATCACAGTTAAGTTGTCTAATATGCCTGCAGACAAGTTCCACCTCACTGGTACTATGCTATGGGACAGGAGTCTGTCTAGGATCAAAGACATAGTTACTGGGGTGGTGGTTTTCCAGCTGTCTGGGAGATTTGCAAAGCCCACTTTTGTTCAATGTGATGGTTCTTATCTTGCTGCTGGTTATAATTCTGGAGAGGTGTTGATTCTAGACTTCAATCATTTATCCTTCTAATAGAAACTGATACTTTATGAACTCTATTCACTTCTACCTTGTTCTATGTACCAGTGGTCTCAGTGCCAGACAAGCATCTCACTTACAATTCACCAGAAAGGTTGGAGAGATTGTCCATACAATGTGTGCATGCAATGAGCCAAATATATAAGTACCATGGTAATACCTCAGAGGGTTAACTTGTGTCTATGATAATTTGTGGAAAGACCTTAAGCAGAAAGAAAAGAGTAGACTATATGACAATGACATAGATGCAAGGTAGTAAAGGTAAGACAGATAAGAAATTGTAAGCCATCAACACAGATCAACAGAGACTATAGTTAACCCACATTGGGGTGACAGGGGGGGCTCTCAACTGTTGAAGGTTTTTAATCAATGTCCTGAGAGTGATGGCTACCAGGTCAGTAGGCTGTGTGTTGGACTGAGCCAATGCATGTGAGAATGGGTGACTGTCCATTAGGCTGCATCATGCACACATGAACCTAGGTGAACATCTAAAGACTTTTAAGGGACTATCAGAATCCCTTCCATTGCATCAGGCTGCAGATATTGTATGCATCTGGAATCACAATGCCACAGCAGCCACTTCATTGAAAACCCAGGCAACCTTCCAAATTTCTTGGTTTGTACACTACATGTAGATTGCATAGATATTGGGGGTAGGCCTCAGTTAGTGGAACCCTACTGGTGTGGATGTAGATATTTCTAGGGCTACAGACAATCACTCATCTCACTTTAAACAGGGGAACACTAATTATGTACAGGAGAGAGGAGACAATCAAATAGACAATCTGACAACATGAGGAGCAGTGAGATGCAATGGGGAGGAAAATTGTCACAGCAATTCTGAAAAGCAATTACAACATAAACAACAAGGTTGGCATGGTATGCATAATGAATGAGGGGACCATTGAATGTTACTGCAGGCGGGGAGCGGATGAAGACAGGCAAGGGAGTGGGGACATGAACAATCACAGACAGTCGTGATCGAACTTGATCGAGTGCGGAGAGAGGGCATGGGACGAGCGTAACAGAGAAGCAATAACCTAGCACTATGTGCTGTCCCCCAACGCCCATCTCGATATCCTGATCCTGCTTGACCGAGGGTAGGCCTCCACTTGCGCCAACGAGTCTAACGCCAGACCCATCAACGAGTGGCACAACTTCGTCGACTCCAGGTTTCCCAGCGATCCATCCGAGACCTGCGTCGTGAGCCGGTGATTTCGATTGCCTTTCGCGTCCAAATCGACCGGGGCTTGTCGTCGGGATCCCACCGTACCAATGGCCCCCTCGGGTTTGGTGCTGTCCGTGATCTCCGTGCTACGGGATGTCGGAAGACAGAGTTCAATCTCCCCCAAAGACATACGAACTATCTCGGTGTCGGTATCGAAGCTCGGAGTGACAGTTTACTCTTGCATGAAAGGGTCGCCGACACCCAGAATACGAAATATGGCGGGATGACGACGGACATGTTGTACACAATGACTGACACAGCTGCTTCCAAAATCCCTAAGGAAGTAAAGGTTGAGAACTCTGGAGAACGTGTTAGTTGAGTGAAAGGATAAAGGTTCCCGCACCAAAAATTCCCTCCCAAATACCTGGACTGACTATCACCATGACACCGTGCGCTACCGACGCCAGCGTTGTCGCGATCGACACGGAGAAGTAGGAAGTAAACGGAAGCGCAGCGCCCGGTTGTGAGTACCCCCAATGACCTAAATTCATTGATGAGAGACAGCATAGACCGACGAGAGAAGTAGGGAAATTTGCCAGACCATCAAGGGAGCAGTGATCAAGATGACATCCGAAGTTACTGTTGCTGACAATAAAACTGATGAACAAGCAGGCAAATGTACGAGGGAAGAGGGTAACTCACCAACGACCTGAGTGATGGCAACTTCCTCCGGGATGATACAGGCGGCTCCGGTGACCTCCTTCCATCCGGGGTGGACCAACTCACACACCCAGCACATCTGCGTGGTCAATATGACAAACAGTAGACAAAAAGCACGGCGACCCCCGAGGGTAAAAAGAATGAGCACGGGATAGAAAGGATGTTGAGGGTGGTATAGCTTACTTCACCGAGTGTATCGGATGAGGGAACGCTACTCATGCGAAATGGTGTACACAGGAGAGAGATAAGCAAGCAGATGGATCGACAGAATGGAATGATGGACTTGAATACGGGGGAGATATGGGAAAAAAGGCAACGCGGCTATACAGGGAAATCGTTCAAGATCAAAATATGAATGAAAAGACTAGGTGGATGTTTACAATGAGTATGGGGTCAACGAGTGCTACCTTCTGCGGGCGGGGAGTGAAATGAAGACAGGTGAGGGCGTGAGAGTGTGAACGACGAGAGTCGAGATCGGACCCTCGGACGGAGCGCGAAGGGTGCAACTGGGCGCCCATCGCCTTCACCATCTCCGGAATCGTATTGGTTGTGATATTTTCTCCATCAGACCCAGGATCAGCGGTACAGCATCTGCGTTCAGCGGTTTCGCAGATTGGCCGCTTTGGATCGCCGCAGACGAGCGTTCAAGGGTGCATATCAAATCTACTACGCCCTGACGCATTGAATGACAAGCAAGATGAACACGTTTTCTAGCTCAACGGTCTCGCCGGGCCCCTGGGAAGTATCGCGGAGATGACCTTCGCGGATGGGAAGCTCGGAGCGAACCTTTTCTGTTCAACGCGTGATTTCACTGTTGTTCCCTCACACATAGCGACTGAAATTAAGTTGACTTATGTCGCCTTTCAGGTCGGTTCGGTTGGGAAACGACTGAACCTCAGCCGGTATGGTTTTTTATCACACACCTCCGCAGCACCTACTAATGCAAGGGTCACGGTTGTGACATCGTGCATACCTCGCTCCCTTCCAAACTCTGTGGTAGCTAGGCTCAAAGCCCTCTGGATTGGCACGTCTCAGACTCCCCATTCATTATCCGTCCGCCACGGCGAAGGCCGAGTCCCCTTCAAAATCGATCACGATCAAGCGCTCAACCACCTCTACTGTGGGTAACCGACGCCTACCACTTTCGCGCTGACCAAGTTGTCGCACTTGATATCTCAAGAATACCTTGAACCCTGCATTAAAAGACGCCGTAGCGACGCGCCATCTTTTTGTTCTTCGCCGCCGCCGGCCTTTCATCGTTAATGAGGCGAGACCTTGATCCGTCTGCGGCGATCGTAGCCATAACCACCGGTCGTATCACCAAACCAAAGCACCTCGTAGATATAAAAGAGTTGTAATGAATTCAGGGATGTCGTGCCTAGTTTGAACAGACTCCAGAGTCGCACTGCCATACGAGTCGAGCTAAGTAATCAAGAAACGTGAGTACGTCTGACCAACTGCCCGGCCCGGGTGTCCGTTGACGTCTAAGCATAGACGTAACACAGCGTATCTCCTGTTGTGTCAATCACATCCCAAACTGTAACGTCGTTCCATAATCCATCACCGGGGACCTCGCTATCAAACTGCGGGGCGAACAAAGTGTGTGAGATACCATAGTCGCCCACGTTCGTTTGAGGTCGGATGAAACACTGACACTCAGGAACGGAGGAAGACCGGTTGGGAACTTCCTGTAGGTTGCAAAGTCGGCAAGCGGCGAGCTGGAGCCTCCTCCATACGAATATTTATTCTCGGGGTGTTTCTTCTGCCAGTCATACCAGACCTTGTCAATCATCTGTACAGCATATGGTGAGATGAAAGGTTTGCAATTAAACGAGCAGAGGCAATACGAACCGCATGGTGCATGAAGAACAGCGGATCGTTCGCAGACCACGGTCCCGGAGAACAGGCTGGGGGGACAGCGCCATTAGGACAGAAGCCACTCAGGTCCCTACAGAGGTTGGTTAGTCACAAACGCCGGATGGGGCGAAGACCCCGGAGCTACAACACACTCACCCGGAGACAATGAGGTGGGCGCCGCCATGAATGCCCTGCACGGGCGGGTCAGGACGCCCAAAAATCAGGAGCGGCGAGAGCTGGACTGTACAACAGATGGTGGAGTCATGCCCACAGGTAACGACTCAACGAGCGCCTGGAATCCAACGAAATCTCCCTCAAAATTGTTCACCGCGTATTCCACGTTCCGCTTGGTCATATTCATATTGATCATCAAGTCCTTCGGAAGGAGAGGAGCCGTTGGGTCATTCGGGAACAGGGAAGGAGGGTAGTTGGGGGTAGCAAACGGGAGAGCCGTGAAGTTTCTCCTGATGTGGTGAGGGGTCGGATACGCCAAGATCATGTCTTTGAGCCCGCCGGTGGAGATTTGATAATCGTTGGCGGGGTCACCCCAGCCACCAACGCCGGAAAGCGAATCGTCAAAGAAGTCGGAGTTGTAAAAGTCATGCGCGTCTGGATGGAGGTTGTCAAAACAAACCTAGTCGTAACGCCAGAGTCAACTGAATGAGCGACTGCGCTGGCTGTACCTAGTGTCCAATCCCAATAGGGTGTCGTTCCCTTGTAACCGCACCTTTTCACGAGCGCATCTTCAAAGTATTGCGTATAATATCTGTGCCATGGGAAGAACAATCCCGTCCAGTGGATCTATTCGTTGGATTAACAAGAGCGAAGGAGCAGAGAAAACCGGACGTACTTTGAAGTTGAGATCCATGTGCAAATAGACGATGTCTAAACCAAGTGCGTAAGTATCTACAGACTGTCAATATTCAAGTGCCGCACACCATCGTAGAAAGAGCTGGTTTCGTTGACAGGCGGGATTGGTGAGATGTTGGCTGGAACAGACGGCGCCAGCCTTGGATCGTGAGGAAGAGCGGCGAGACACTAGAAGTCGTCGGTCAGCGTCTTGAGCAGTGGCATAATCGTGGGATGAGTACATTCACTGCACCAATCCAATCTGATCGTTCACCAGGTGTGAGCTTCCTCCACTCACGCCGAACCTTGGGTTTTTTGCACGTATCTTTGGCACCAACGGCGGATACGAGGAGGCAGAGAAGTAGAACGCGAATGACGCCTAGGAAAGAACTCATCTGTAGGTGGTGACAGAGTCGTAAGGAACAAGAGTGCGCCCGCACACCTTTTATACCACTTTTGGGATCAGCATTTATTGACTGCAACCCCAAACTTGTTACACCACATGACAGGCGTGTGACGAAGGGGGCCGAGGGTTGTCCCTGAGCAAACCCTGGGACCTGGAGCCGAGCGGCAGGGCTGAAAAATCAAAGCGCCTCCAGACAGAACGGGTGGATGAAGTCTTTTCCGCCGAAGAAATGGCGATGTTATGTTGAAATCTGCATCAGCCATTCCAAGAAAGGGGCGAATGAAAACCTTTTGAAATCACGGTGATAAAATAGTCGGGAGCTGCTCTCATTGGCTTACGCATGGCTCCGCTCGCCCGCCTTACGCCCTAGACACTGATTCAAACTTCACAACCGACTTGAGACCCCCCAACAAGCAGATAGTTTGTTGCCCCCCCCCCCCCCCCAGTGAGACTGGTCGCCAACGGAGATGCCCACGGTTCCCGCAGAACCGGTGTGGGAACGCAGGGCAATGGATTATTTACTCGCTGGAGAAACCCCATGTTGATAATAAAGTCTGAATCAGCCCTGCAGAGCGTGCAACGAATAAAGAAGCGTTAAGCAGAGTCATACGCCAACCGAGAATAGCTCTCGTCTGTGTTTATCCCCTTTTCCTTGACCTTGAAGGAACTGATTGAGACTTTAGCATGGAATCGACATTTCTTCAGTGGAACAATTTTGTGGCTCCTCCCAGGCGAGAAGAACCACAGGCGCTGCTGGAGAACACAACTGGCACAACCGTGGAACGTCGAAAGCGTAGAAGTCGTGAATCGAGGATAGTTTCCTCGTTCTCCAAGTGCTTGCCAGTGGGGTTCCTGGTGATTGATCAGGCGAGCTGATCGTGGACGAAAATGAATGTTGCGGGCAGAGCCCGGCGATCAGTACTGTGGTTCCCCCACGTTGTAAAATCTATGGCGACTGAAATTATAAAAGTCGCCTTTCAGGTGGGCGCGTGTTTTCAGTGCCCCCACACATACTGAATTCCAGTCGCCAGTTTTTATCGCACACCTCGGTAGCGCCTACTACCTCTAGATTGACGCGCCTCAAACTCCCCACCCAGTACCAGTTCAATTACCCGTCCGCCACGGTGAAGGAGACCCCTTCAAGGAAAATATTCATAATCTCCCACGGAATGACGAGGACAAAGTGCGAATGCATGGAAATGCCCATCATTAGATTCAGAGCGTAGAAATTACTGCATCGGCAAAACCAACATCTCGACATCTAATCTACGAGCTCGCGACGGTGGCTTTTCGTTTGACGACAGGTTTGACCCTCTTCCTCTTCTTCCCCTCCAAGAACGCGTTGGCACTTTTGAGGTCACGTCCCAACGAGTCCTCCTTCTTGACTTGGTAGATCCTAACAAGCCAGTTCTCCGACGTGAACGCCTCCTCGAGGTAGTCCAAGGTTGGGCCAGTGGTGGGTAGCTGTTGATTGCGGACTCGGTCGACGGGAGCATTACCTCCGAAAAGGCGGTTGAACCTGTGGAGGATACGAACCACGTCAGAACTTATAATGGCCGGAAACCCGGTGAATCACACCTGTAGTATGACATCTTATACATCAAGCTGTCCTTCATGGTCTGCGAGGCTTGGGCATCAACCCTATACTCTCCAGAGGAGGTGAAGTAGTTCGGTTCCTGGATTTCGTCGGGCCACACCCCCTGCGCGATCCTGACCATCCACAAGAACTTGTTGATGTCATCTCCAGAGTATCCAATCAATCCTCCAAAGATGATCAGAACGTATTCCACATCGTGTTTTCGGAGAATGGGATAAGCGACTTCCTCAGTAGAGGACATGGCTTTTCCGACGGTGGCAATGTGAGCTGCAAGTTGGAGTGATGAGTTATGGTCATCTAATAACTCAGAAAATGCACCGACTGTTATTCCAAGTGTTGTTATCCACAAGGGTGGGTCTATCCGCCATACCCGCGATCTGGTATCCGTAGTCCCACCAGCTCATCACGACCGCATCCTCCTTCGTGTTCTGCCTTAGCCAGTAATACGCCTCCCGGAAATCGTCAATGATATGCTGACTTCCGTCCTGGTTCCTTGAAGCCAACACGACCGAAGGGGACGAATAGGCGTAGGAAGTGACCCATGTGCAGTGCAGAACGAAGAAGACGAGAAGGAAGGTAGCAACGCTGACGACAATGAATCGGCTATCTAGCCCAGCAATACGAGGGGACTTGTCCTTTTCCAGGATGTTGGTGAAGGCCTGGAGCCCTGTGGTGATATCCTCGGCGAGATCCTTTTGGGTAGCTTCGGGGACCGGTGTCTTATCCTTCTTGGACTTCTTGGAGGTCACTTCGGAGCTGGCAGCCCCTGTGGCGGGGACAGGATCCTTTTTTGTGGTGGGCGCACCAGTGTCGTCAGGCATCCTCGGGTCAATGTAGGTGTCCAAAACCGTCGAAAGGGCCACGGCGGCGGCGACACAAACACACGGGGTGAGAGTCAGCATCAGCCGAACCATGACACCGGCGAAGTAGGTTCCAACGAGAGCGTAGATGATAACGAACAAATGCTCGTCCCTTAGTTCCCTGAAGCAAAGAATGACGCCGGCTGGGAAGAGGAACACGAGGAACTGGAGATCCATGAAGAATGACGGCCAGGCAGTCGGCTGGTGCTCAGACACTGACGCGATGATTGGAATATACCTGGGGGGCATACAGGTTCAGCAATCGGAAAAGGTATATCTGGGAATGATCCTTTACTTTTTAGCATATCCTGTATCCCAGAGGGAGTAGAACCTTCCAGTCCAGGGAGCAATGTAGCCCTTGTATGTCAGACCAACAATTCCGAGCGTCCCCAGAATGCCGATGGTTACAACCGAAATGGAGAGCAGAGTTTGGAACTGCTTCGAGGAAACATGGGACTTCACGAGGTAAGCAAAGGAAACGATCTGGAGGAGGCCAAAAACACCTAATTATCATCAGATCAGTTCGGGACACAACTACGAGAGGTTAGGCTCACCAAGGGCGGCCATATGCTCGCTAGTTCTGATGGGTTGGAAACCAACGAAGGGGACTTGCATACTAGCAAGTGTACCAATGGCATACCAAGACGAGTAAGCCACGTAAAGTCTGCTGGAGAACCGACCCATGAGGATCAAGACCAAAGCGTGAAGTGGGATCATGTTCGTGATGAACGCGTATCCACCTAGACGTCTCTGGAATCAGTGCAAGGTCTCAACAAATAAGCCGATTCAGTCCGTACCCCAAGCAGCGACCATGTAGAAGTAGAACAGCGCAGCAACGGTTCCGAAGAAAGCGCTTCCCGTCTTCAGGGCTTTAATCCAAGCGTAGAAAGTGAACATGAGCAAGAAGATAGCAATGGCCTCGTTGTCGTAGGACCCAGCGACGGAACGTGAGATGTATCCCGGGACGATGCCAATGAAGGCTGCAGCCAACAAGCCCGCGCTCTCGTCCTTCATCTCTTTTGTGAACCTGATTTCGTAAGTTCGCATCGAACGATGAACAACAATCCTCAGGAAAACTCACATGTAAGTAGCCCAAGCGGTTAAGGCGCTAAATCCGGGGGCAAGGAGCACGCAAACGTTTCGAATATCAACGGGTAGGTTCAAAGTGTGGAGGACGTTGTAGATAACACCGCTCGTGGCCATCAAACCTGGATAGATTGTACCTCCAACCACACGGCCTAGTGGGTACCACGCTGTTGGGTCGAACCAATTCCAGAATTCCTAAGACAACTTTCAGCACGCGAGAGATTCAAGAAGTAGGCGCTGGGCATACGTAGAATCCCTCGGAGGCTAACACCCTCGTAGCGCGACTACGAACAACCTTCAGCATCCTCACTGAACATGAGTGACCTTGCAAAACGTACTAATTAAACCATGGATCGCTAGAAACACCACATCAGCATCCGCTCCGATCGAACTAAGAAGCAAGGGGAACGTACAACTCATGGATGATACTCTCAAAGTTAATCACAGCAAACAACCTCGAAGCAATAGCGGCACCAGAGATGAAGACGAGAGCGACGGTGCGCAGGAACGAAGCCGTGTTCTGTACAGTCGACGGGGCCAAATTCGATGGCAACGAGTACGCCAGAGCCATGTTGACTAAAACGAAGGACCGGGGTTTCCTACAACCTGAACCTTCCTCTTCTCAGTCTGTCGGTATTTCACCCAGCGACACCGTCTGTTGAAGGAGTGACGTGGGTTCGGTCGAGCGTGGGTTCTGTGTCGTGGTTTGGCTGTAGGTTGACGATCGTGTCCGAGTGCGCGACGTGTCCACTTCGCATCAATGCTGACGTAATTCCTCTCACTCTCGCACACAAACGGGTTCAGTGCACCAGCCAATAGATAATCGCGGTATGTATGAGAAAAAATCAATGCTATGCCACAAGGAATCCACGCTTGTAGGGTACTAGCTACTAGGATGTACTACCGAAGGGAGTGACTACCAATACGAGAACGAGTAATGGTTAGAGACTTGGAGTTCGCGGGTCATTACGCCAGAACCTTAGTTAGATTCCTATAAGAAGAACGCAGTAGAAACTGTGACGAGACAAATCACGAAGGCAAGAGCCTTGGGAACAGCAGCGACGGCCATATCACCGCTCGAACCACCTTGCGAGCTGCTCGCGTTAACGCCAGTTTGAGTCGGAGCGGGAGTGCGAGTCGAAGTCAAGCGGGAAGAAGACGGCGACGAGATGCTGCTGCTGCGGCTGTTGCCACTACCAGGCAGACCAGAGGAAGAGCTGGGGGACAAGGAAGAAAGATCGGAGGAAGATCCAGGCTCAGAAACGCTTTCCTCGAGGAGCGTGCCTTTACCCCAAGGGATTTGGGCACCGTTCGGCTGAGTGGTCTCAGTAGGAGGGGTGCTGTCTCCGTTTTCATCAGTAATGGCGAACCTAGTCGTCCAGTGTTTCTCAGTCGAAGAAGAGGAGGTGAACTGGTAGAAATAGATGGCCGAGTTGGGAGAAACCTGCATGAGCAACGACGTCAATCTCCCACTCCAATGATGGGCACACTGCGCAAGAGGACAATACCTTAGGGCATGGGTGCGAAAACAAGATTTCCTTGGTGGCATCAATCGTAGTGATCACTATCAAATTGTTGTCAGTCTGCTGAATGGCGTCGCAGCATCGGGAAAGAAGTTCGCACCCTTGAGGGGAACCATATTCAAGTTGTCCCCAGTCATGAGCTCAATCTTCATGTCCGTCCATTTTCCAGTGGCGTCGACCTCCCATATAATTATGCAGTCTCCCCCTTGTTTGAAACTATCACCGGGACCTGCGCATCAAAGCCAAGCACGGTCATACGTCAATGTCCGCTCAAATCCGCAACAAGGCGAGACGCATATACTCACCAGGGACACTCGGCTCGGGGTCGGCCCTGGCTAACAAAGCCGGCAAAGCAAGCGCAGCGAGGAGTAACTTGGCGAACATTGGGGTATGAATAGTTTCCGTTGTGAAATGTAAAGATGATCTGCGGTGTGGAGCAACAACGGTCAACTCGGCGTCCTTCACATGTCGCTGGAGGACCAAGCGACTCAAACTCACTGTTAAAAGTTGGTGATAGCTGTGGCGTCGAGAAATGAACGACCGAGGTAAAATGAACGACTAGGTGAGAATGTTGTAGTTTCGAAGTGAGAGGGAGAGTGAAAGAGTGAAGAGCGGGGCCGCCTGAGACCGCGCTCTTTTTGTTGGGGCCCGCGCGGGTGTTCGGTAGCGATGGCACTCTCGACAAATCGCGCCCAACATCCAACGCTGGCAACTGTCATATCTTTGATTCATGGAAAATGCGCATTGTTTGGGAAAGGGAATTATCACTCGCGACACAGGAAAAGGAAACAATCTAGGTAAGATTAAAAGATCCTAGAAGGGGAACGCGGAGCATGAGCGCATGCGAAGTACCAGTCAACTTGAGGATACAGACCACCGGGGGTATATATATAGCACTGTTACATGCGCCGGCCTGGTAAGGACTGGAGAGGGTGCCGGGGTCAAGTCGCAGTGAATGTACTTTAGGATTGACGTCGATCGTTGACGCAGTCGTAAAGCCTATCCAGAGAATGAAAGACCGCCCTCACACAGACGGGTTGGAGCCAGGCACCACCGAGTTTCTGGCCGCCAAGGAGCGTTCTCGTGATGGGGGATGTGATCGCCAGAAGCGAGACTGACGGGCGTCTTCGAAATCCCACTTAAAGCCGTCGGTGGCCGGCTCCTCCGAAACCTGCCTACATACCACTCACTAACGCCTGTTGGGAGACCTTGGATCGGAGGCGTTATTGTCCCCCTCGAAGGAGCTGCAGATGCCCAGACACCTTACAATGCATTTTGTGACTGGTTGATAGTGAATCTAATGATGATATGTTAGCGCGAACCGAGGGTGAGAGGATTCAACGTTGGCACTCACGTGGGCCAGGTGACTCATCAGACGTGGACGATTCCGTAAGCTCGGATGTGGAGGTAGGAATTCGTTTCCTGCCAAGCGGGTAACGTATGCTGGCGTTGGGCTAGAAATGGAAGACCTGGGGCCATTTGGCGCACTACGGACGGCACGAAAAGGCGACAGCCCGGTAAGTGTTTGCAGTCCGAACTGTACCAGGGGGAGAAACGTACAGCAGGAGTATCGTAAGGATCCCCGTTGTCCAAACCGAGCGCCCCACCCTGTTTACACAAAGGATGGGGACAAAGCCGTGGGCAAAGACTTGAGAGATCGTGCAAGCGAAAGCAGCGAGTCCAACGGTAGTCTTCATCTTCAATTCAGATCTGAAGTGTGAAAGATGTGCAGGTTCAACCTGTAAGATTTATTTGAGCATTTCGCGCCTGCGGTTGAAAACACCCCAGGAAGAGATTCCGAGCTGATGATATCAGGTAGCGTCCCTTTTGAATACTCGCTGGAGTGTCGTCACAGCTGAAGGGAATCGGGGGGGGGTGACTTGGACATCTGAGGATCGAGACTCGCTCAAGGTAGTAGGTACATACCTCAAGAGGCAGATAGTAAAAACAGACACGTGCACAAGACCCTAGGTATTGCGGGGGTCGTGAACAAACACCACGATTCTTGGTGAACGGACGGCCGAATTGCCATCAAAGGAGACTTTGGCATGATTTCGTTGCCGCACGATGGTCCGCTGCGTTGGGACGGAATAGTGGGGGAGATGGGAGGACTTTGTGCTTTCATCGCGGAGCTTGTAGGCAGATCTACCCCGCGTATCAAAATTTAGACACTTCTTCAGCGGACAGCACCCATGTCATTGTCAATACAATGGAAAGTACCCATCGCACTTCGCATGAAGTGGACACAATCTGCTACGGTAGATGGATGAGGAAGGGTCGAGAAGGGTTCGCGGATCAACCAATCATCAAAACGGGCAAATCTCGCAAATCATCACGACGTTATCAGGATGCCCTTGAGGTAGGAAGGGGCGATCGACCGCATACATCCGATGAGAGACAGTGAATCGCGTGAAAGGCAACGGAGATGCACTTGGGTCTTGTCATGCTCAGTCCTCATTACGGTGTATCTAGGAGACGTGCGGGGTCGTTGGTTTCAATCAGGTGGCGAACGGGAAGTTGAACTGCATGACTGACCATCGCAGACAACTTGGTCCACTCATTTAAAGACCGAACGTACTCATCTCTACCCTCGTCGACGGGGATATCGGGATTCCAAACCACAAAGGAAGAGAACACAGAAGCCAGAGTCAGCGTACGGGTAGGTCCCTCATCCTCCTCTCCCTGGCCATCTGCATCCATGTCTTCCCCAGCGTCATCCATATCCACATCCTGGGGCTCGTCACCCTCGTCGACATCCAAAACACGTCCCGAACGCCTAGATGGTCGACGGCCCAGAGGAGGGGGTGAAAGGGATGGTTGCTTCGTCTTGTTGGCATCGGCTCCGATGAGCACCACTCCGGTGTACCCACCTGGGACAGGCACTTTCGTCCCACGGATGGTGCGTCCTCGGAACGCGGCAACCAAGGGTTCCTCTTTCGGCGCAGTGTCGAGTATTGCCGTTGGGTTGGCGTTTGTTTCTGCGGGGTTTGCGACGTCCGTGGCCGTAGACAGTTGGCTCGTCCCTTCCTGACTTCCGCCAGCCTCGTTCGTCGGGGGATCCCCTTGGATGGGTGGCGGTTTAGGCCGGAAATAGGTGGACACCGGCGCTGTTCCGGTGTACTTTATGTTGAACGGCATGAGATTTGGTGTACGTTCCGGGAGCGATCCTGTTTCTGGGGCGCTGAGTTGGATTGACATGATGACCGAGGTGAAAGAGGATTTGAGATCCGTCGCGTCTGGCGTGTCGCGTCAACAACCTCAACTGGGATGGAGACCTCAGGAAACGTCTCAAGGTGACCTCGGGAAAAGCCGAAGAATAGCAGAACGCCTCCTCCTGCCACAATATTTACGTTCGCTGAGAACAAACAAAATTGACCCCAATGCGCCTAACCTTGATACTCCTTCCCTCCATCCTGCCTCCCTAACGCACGCCCTCAACACGTCCGGGTCCTCCCCGAGGGGCAATGGTCCAAAATTACCAGCAACTATGGAAGGAGATCGCCGAAGCAGACAGCGGAACCAAAGCCGTTCGGACCTTGGCCGAGATTTTGGCCGATAAGGAGGGCAGGACTTTTATCTCGCATTTGGAACGCAACGATGCAGAGCTGTGTATTGAGGTTTTGGACCGCGTAAGTCGCGATGTGCACTTGTTTCCCTCCTTTGTCATCTCAGATGGCCTCGTCAGGGTATCGTCAACCACAACCTCGAAGCCGCCAACAAGCAAATTTTCTTCGTCACTTTGAGAAGGCTTACTCCATGTCATGGGCGACTACCGAATTCCATGATAATAACAAAAAAGGTTCGAGTCGCAGATGAGATACTCGCCTCCGGTGGATTTTCAGATATCAGGTCCGGAAGTTACATGGGGCACCGCGTCGCAGTGAAAACCTTGAGGGTCACAGGGCAGAACGACATCCCGAAGATAAGAAACGTGAGCGTGATGTTCTCTCCGCAACTCGGGATGCGGTCTTGACATCCATCTCCAGCAATTTTGTAAAGAGGTCGTTCTTTGGAGTGCGCTATCCCATCCAAACGTCTTGAAACTCGTTGGAGTTCAGGGGAACATGGAGAGAGGACAATTCATCACTGTGTCAGAGTGGATGGCGCACGGAAATATCATGGAGTACATCAAAAATAATCACATCAACAGACTGGAACTGGTATACTACCTCGCTTTCCCTGCCACCCCCTTCGCTAATCTGCTACAATAGTTGCACGGGGCAGCTCAAGGTCTGGAGTACCTCCATGGCGCCAGTCTCATACATGGGGACCTCAAAGGAATCTGTGTCTCTTCGTTTCGCGACTGATTTCACTGGTTGACACCTAACAGGCGAATATTCTCATGTCCAACGACAAGCCTCCCCGGGCCTGCCTTGTGGACTTCGGTTTTATGACAATGGTCCTCGACCCCGACCACCCGATGTCATGCAGCACGGAGTTAGAGGGCGGCACGATGAGGTTCATGCCACCGGAACTTTTGGGGCCCGAGAAGTTTGGTATGAAAAATTCAAAACCCACAACCCAGGGGGACATCTACGCGTTCGGGTTGGTCATCTTCCAGGTATGCGAGGAGGTCGTAGGCATCGACTGGTCACTTAAATTGTCCAGGTCCTTACAGGTGAAATACCATTCCGCGGTCTTGGGCACGTGGGGTTTATCTACTCTGTGATGGAGGGGCTACGCCCAGACAAACCCGAAAATGCCTCAGCCATCGGGTTTTCTGATTCACTGTGGGATTTTGTCCGACGTTGCTGGGATGCAGACATGGATTTGCGACCACAGGTTGAGGAAGTTGTGGCACATCTTGGTGTAGCGGCGGCCGACTGGGATGGGGTCATGCCGCCTTGCAAGGCCAAGATCGTCGCTTCCGATTCTAACGATCCCATGAGATACGATGAAACACGGTGCGTTCGAGAAATTGATTTTATCGTGATGTTGCCCATCGAGCAATCGCACAGGTCGAATCTTTCTACGGTCTTCGAGTGATGTTCGGAAGGGTCTTACCGACCACGAACTAACTCCGGACTATTTAGCCCGAGCACACCATCTACCCAGTACACCGAACCGTCGCAAGAAGACCCTGAGGAGGTTCCTATACCTGAACCTTCCGATAAGCCACAGCTTGAGCCGTGGGTCCCCAGGTGGCCGCAACAGGAGACTTACCCGCACCTCAACCAGAGGTACAGATCTCCCCCATTCAAACTCCCCCGGAAGAAACCGACAGCCTTCAAGTATTTGAAGTTGATGTTCCGCGAACTCTTTCGCCGGTCACCAGCAAACTAATCGTAAAGGGCGATGGGCGAGTCCTGGAAAGGCTCCCGGCACTCCCACCGCCCTGGCTGGTTGCTCGGCAGATGGACTGTTGATGCGTTTCGACCCCACGTGTCTTATGTATATGATGTTTACTAGCAACTACCCGTCTTCAGGTTCCAGCGCTGACAAGTTCAGGACGTAATGACTCGTTCCGCGGACACCGGATGTTTGAACCCATGAACGATTCGAGTAACTAACTAAATTGATCTCAATCCCAATTCCCCGCTGTTCCCGGGAACCACGTTTGATCACGTAGAAGCCACAATCGGAAGAACCCGCCACTCGACGAGGACACACTCTAGTGGTATTGGGAACTTACAGCAGTTTGCATTGTTACCTGAACATGCAGGTCCGGGCAGAGGCCGTTTTGACGTGACATTGACGTGACAGTTGTATGACACATTCCATATTAGGGTCATTTGTCAGC
>Ga0307515_10012036_pt1 | contig 16331 bp, 22 predicted proteins | sample 17_EM_MG_FD_194513 | JGI IMG/M metagenome (GOLD analysis project Ga0307515, IMG submission 194513) | Populus trichocarpa ectomycorrhiza microbial communities from riparian zone in the Pacific Northwest, United States - 17_EM | ecosystem: Host-associated > Plants > Roots > Unclassified | place...
TTATCGTCGCGTTCAAAGGAACCGTCCCCACAGAGTTTGTCGAATGGGCGGGTGATTTCTCGTATGAACCTGTAGAGGCAGGGGATTACATTAGAGGTTTTGGGCGAGTCCATGGAGGGTTCATGGAGCGGATTTTCCCGCGACGCATCGAGCCTGGGGCAAGGCTGCCTTATGGTGAGTTTCGTTCTGTTGTTACATCGAAATACGGTTATCAATATCTTACCGTCCTTTTACTTCTATAGATACAATCCGAGATGCAGTTAGACGCACTGCAACGGGCCTGAGCCAGAATCTCCCGCCGGGGACGAAGATCAACGTCTGGTTTACGGGCCACTCGCTTGGCACGGCACTCGCCTCGCTCGTGTACGCACGCGCAATCAACGAGCCACACGACTTTGGCGAGGACGTCGTACTGCGAGATGCGTATCTTTTCGCTACCCCGATCATTGCAGACGTCCAGTCCGTCCGCGCGTTCCATAACCGACTCAATCACGACCCACGCCGGATGATGTGGCGCGTCACCAATGGGCTCGATGCAGTTGCGACTGCGCTCCCCGATGCCGGTGACAACACGTCTATCCCGCTCGGGGAATTCAACCTGTTCAGCTTTGCGCACCTCGGGATGGAGCTCACGCTCCGTGAGGTACCCCAGAAGGGTGCCGTGGGCGGGAACGCCTTTACCCATGGGACGATTGTGCGTATTGAGAGTGAGATGACAACACGACCTGGACCTGCCAACTCACCCCACGAGGTCGATGCTGCGGACAGACGGGCGATTGAGAAGCTGCATAAGTGGGAGAGCATCCCGATTCTGGGGCGGGTGTTGGCGCATGCGCCTGCGCTTTATTGGTATATGCTGCAAAACGTCCAGCTCGGAGAGTGCGAGTGGCAGGATTAGACCAGAGGGTATATGACTTGAGCCAGTAAAATGGAACAGTACTGCGTATGGTAGTATATTTCAGTATGCTGATTATTATACATTACATCCCGCCTTTCGGAGCACTCTACGCTAAAGAACCCGTGTCTAGAACCAGGGTCTCAACCAACATATTCAATAATTCAACGATACCATTGGGAAGTGAGTGGTTCACAAAGCTGCGCGCTTCTTTCTTCGCTCGACATCAGAGTATGAGAAGGCCTCTTGGAAAGAGTTTCAGGGAGGCCTGATGAGGTTACCAAGGTCCGAAGTAGTGGGCGCCACAGAGCCCTCGAGCGCCTCCATTCACCATTCACCGCACGTTGCTTCAATTCACCACCCGACTCACCATATGGCCACGTTCAACACCGGAGCACCGGCGCAAGCGCCTTGTCAGTTGAATTGTAACATTAACAGTATGCATTCCGGGTTTCATTTACCTGCTGCTTGGCCTGCCAGCCGTTGCCAGTTCCCGTGGCCGGCGTCATCCATATTGAGCTTGCTCTGGTCAGAGGCGAGTCCATATGATGCAGGCGTTACCTGTCCAGGCGCGCACAAGGAGACGCCGCCAACCGGCCTGGTCCTCGCCGGTGCTCTCCTGCTATAAAACCCAATCCGCCTCTCCTTAGGGATTCGCCCGCCACGCAGCTCAGCTACTCGGTCTTTCCTCTGCCCGATCCTGCATCCTGATCCCCTCCGCTCAGCTATGAAGTCCTTTGCTGCTGCTGCCATCATTACCCAGGCTTCCGTTAGCCTATTCGCCACCGCCGCTCCACTCAAGGTCGATCTCATCGGACGCGCGTTGCCCACACCCGTGTCCACTGCGACGGCGAAGACATATCTCGCTGCCCGTAAGCAGTCATCAATTTTCTACTCCACCCCCATATTGTGCAGGGTGTCCTGCCTTCTGGCACTCATTTTATGCAAGGCACCCATGTGCTCGTCCATCTGAAGGCGTAACGGCCTTCAGCATCGAGCGGACCTACTAGATATACAAGGCTTGTCAGGTACTGACTTTCCCACTGTTTCCAGTGACCGTCACACCAGAAACCAATAAGGACAATTGTAGGTTACGCACTTCGTCTGTTGTAACACTCATCTGACTACCGATTTAGATGACAGAGATTTATTCCCTCACTGGATCACAATCTCAGGTTAGACAACCCCTTGGAACGAGGAAATCGTCCTTTTATATTTTAACGGAGCCCCGCTCTAACGTCACTTGACATAGGAAAATGTAACACTCGTGAGGTCGTACTCAAGCGTGATGGCACCAACGTGGTCCAAAGGTCCGACTGCTCGGCGGAGTCAGGCAGCTGGTACTCTGTGTATGACGACCGTACTTGGGATTCTGCTGATTTTATACAAATCGACCACGTTGTGGCTTTGAAGGAAGCATGGGTCTCTGGTGCTGCGTCATGGTCTGTGGTATAAGTTCCCCTCCCAGATTTGCCCTTAACTGACTCCTTGAATGTCTAATAGGACCACTGCCCGCAGACGGGCTTTTGCCAATGATCTTACGCGCCCGCAACTCATTGCAGTCACTGGTAGCGTCAACCAGGCGAAGGGTGACAAGGATCCCGCGGAATGGTTGCCCAACAGTTCCTACGCCTGCACTTATGTCCGTGCATGGATTACTGTCAAGCACTATTATGATCTCTCAGTCGACGAAGCCGAGTATGAGGCCCTAGAGGAGGTATTGAATTCCTGTGCTTAGAGCGATATCCGCGCCTGCTGCTATCTGCATCCTCCTCTTCGAACACCTTGTGAACATAGCCACTAATCTGCGATGTACAACCTCTGGTATTTAACCACAATCTATTCGTTGTTGGCATCTTAGACATTACTCGCTTCTTCCGTATAAATGGCCATAAACGAGGGTCAAAGCGTTCGGGTACATCGGTGCAGATTCATAAACTGGACACCGTCTCCAATTACTTCAATTGCTTTCCCCCCGGCTCCGATCGACCCGTCAAAAAAACTGCCCAACGGCTTTCCCGTCCTGGCAGTTGGTAGGGCAAATGGAAATATCGAGCTCTATGAATGGACTAGCAACCCTCCACCTCATCAAACCTATCATGGCTATGTCCTTCGACGAGTATGGTTTCAACCAATCTCTGCCAGCTTTTTTTCTCTGAGAATAACCATGGTTCTCCAGGTTTTTGCTGCTCCTGTCCCGTCTAAAGTCGACACACTCATACTCACATTACGCGATCACAATGCTGCACCGGGCGATCCTTATGGTTTCCTCAGGCTTTTCAGCATGGGAGGGGGAAGCGAACTTCTCGAATGGGATTTGAACAAGGGAGTCGTCAAGCGTTCTATTTCGTCTCAAGGAGGCTCTATATGGTCAATGGCTGCCAATCCCGCTTCAACCAAACTGGCCATAGGATGCGAGGATGGTTGCATCCGAATCGTATCGCTAGAAAACGATCAGTTCTTGGTGGAACGGAAGCTCGACCCCATCAACGGAAGAATACTGAGCATCGCGTGGGGACCACTGACACCACACCAACCGCGGAAGATGGATCCAGCCCATGCCTTCGATTCTGACAGCGACGAAGAGGACGAGAGGCGTTGGGTCGATACATGGCTAGTCGCTGGATGCTCAGATAGTGCTGTTCGGAAATGGGACGCGGTATCCGGTCGAATATTGGATCGAATGAGTACGGACCGCAGACGAGGTGATCGAACCTTAGTCTGGACTGTGGGGGTGCTTTCGTAAGTAGCATGTACAGTTTGCAGTCCCCCGTATGTTCAATGACCATTCTCCCAGAGATGGCACCATCGTGTCTGGAGACTCTCTCGGGATGGTCAAGTTCTGGGATTCGGTCACCTGCACCCAACTCCAAACCTTCACTGCTCACGGTGCCGACGTCCTCGCCCTCGCCATAGGTCCTCAGGGGGACTCGCTCTATACCGCCGGGGTTGACCAGAACATCACCGAATTTCTCGCAGTCAACGTCGGGACGAATGCATCTGGTCGAAGCACAGGGAACAAGCGGTGGATCCAGTCCTGCTCTCGCTGTATGCACTCCCACGATGTACGTTCTTTGGCGACATGGCCTCCGTACATCCCCATCGTTGGTGGTTCCAAGGAACACCTAGCTTCGACGCCTATCCTCGTGTCCGGTGGATTAGATATGTCACTCGTCCTATCGCCCATCGCCACGCCGTCACCCCATAATGCCGGTGTTGAAAATGTCGTAAGCCGGGGATCGTTCGCGACCTTCGAAGAGGGTCATTACAGACGACTCCAATTCGTCCAAAGAGCAGTACGAGTTGCTCATAAGGCACGTATATTGGCATGCATGGACAATACGACGGTGTCTCTGTGGAAGATAGATCGTGGGATGGTCCATACCGAGATGGCCAATATCGAAGGGGAAGAGTCTTCTGGGAGTTGGGCAAAACTAGCAGAACTAGATCTCAAAGCAAAGACCAACCTCACTGCGTGTGCATTGTCTAGCAACGGCACGTGGCTGGCGATAGCAGACCTTTACGAAACTAGGCTATTCAAGCTCGAGGATGTGAGTGCATATTTTACTTTTTCTCCCCAGATAGGATGAATACTGCCTTTTAGATGGACGGCGCTCTACAGCCTCGTCGTGTGCGTGCATTCAGCGATGTGATCAAGTCCTACCTTGGTCCTGAAGCCACTATTGGGGCTACCGCCTTGTCCTTCAGCGCCGACGGAACCAAACTCATAATCGGCTTGTCGCAGAGTGGGCTTGTTGCGGTTGTAGAACTAAACTCTGCTACTCACCCCAGGGTTCTACGGGTCTTCGACCATCATCAGCAGCTTGACACAAGATCACGACTGAAGCAAAGCGTGAATAGTAGAAGGGACATGACGAATATTGGCTCCACCACTTCCTCCACCGAAACAAGTCTTGACGCCGTGGTTGTGCACCTGGCAACCAGCTACGACGGTCAATGGCTGGCTTCTACCGACCTACGGGGATGCACCCACGTATTCAACTTGGACTCAATACAGGTACAAGTGACCTGACACCTATGCCTTCAACCAAACTCATTGTATTATTTCAGTACTACTGCACTTTACCAACTCTCCCTCTTCCCGTACAGGCAATGGCCTTCGATCCGAGCTTTCCGCGGCTACTCCTTACGCTTCCTAACAATACGCTTCGGGTGTTCGATGTCGAAGAAAAACTCTTCCCCGAATGGTGTCGACCCCTCACGCGGTCTGTTACACAACGTCTTGCACAGCTTAATGACCCAGTGATGGGGATCGCTTTTCACCCCACCAGCACTTACAGCGCACCCTCCGTCCGGACTGTCTTACTCTGGGGTGCTTCCTGGATATGCAAATTTCGCATAGGGTATGATGTTCAGGCCCAGAGGGCAACTCGAAAGCGCCGAAGAGGGCAAGATGAGGATGAAGAGGAAACCGACCATGAACCTGAGGCAGTTCCTTCCGGACTCGATGACGGGGAAGAGGATGAAGGGAAAGGAACAGAGATGGGCCTGGAAGTGTGGAGGAAATACCGAAATATGCTCGCAGTGGATTTCTTCGATTCAAAGGAAATGGTGATTGTCGAGCGACCATTCATGGACGTGATGGCCAGTCTACCGCCAGCATACTTCAAATTCAAGTATGGTACATGAGCTGTGTGCTAATATATTCCACTTTCTTTTTTTCGATATTACATGGACGCCAATTGGGTATCAAGAAATTCGCTGAACTGGTGAGCAAAGGTACAACTGGCGGGACACGAAGAGCTGGTGTGCACGTGAACGTATGTGACCGTGGTGAATTTGCCAATGGCTGTGATATTGAAGGCTGATCCCGTCCGCTCGTGATCCCGAAGTAAACACTCGACTGCTGCATAGAGATCTGACAGGTATGATATCCGCGTTGTATGTCTCAATATCATCTATAATACATGGCTGATCTGGCTCCAGGATGGTTCATTTGCCGCCTTCCACTCCGCATATGTCTGTCCGTTCTGGGGATGAAGATCGTATCAGAACCGTCACAGCTCGAGAGGACACCGGAGGCGAGTACGCTCAAAACGAATTCACCGAGCTGGATAAACACTTTATCACCCCATCAATCTAAGTTGGAGAGCCAGAGCCGGCTTGGCACTACATTCCGCCGACAAGCACCCTGATATTGTGAACGCTATGCAAGAAGTATACGAGATTGTCGATGCCAATGACGAGCTGTTCGTTTCACCTCCTGAAGAAACCGGGATAATTGACGGTGGTAGAGAAGAGGGCGACTCGAAACCCGACTACTCACTGGCAGGTTTGACCCTTTGTAGGCAGTCTGGATATATGGGAATTCGTATGAAGGTGAGAACCGAACAGTCTCAGTGTGCACCTTGATTGCCATGCCGCATTGGCGTTCTTGTGCAGGTCTTGTCTGTGGTCATTACACTGCACTGTGCGGAACTGTGCGACGAGTATAGATAACCGTAGGAGATGACTCACCTCGCAGTTAGCCATTTGGGAGATGAAGCGATGCGTTTATCATAGCTGCAGCTGACGTTCTGGGCGTTGTCGAGTCGAGTGGAAGCATTGGAGTGAAGACCCAGCTCATCGATCCTAGTAAACCGCATGTTTTCTCCAGTGCATTATACTTTATGATCAATCCAATTCTATTGCATTGTGGATGCTGAATGGGTTGGTCGTGCGCGATTAGCAATGTATCGAGACTGTCTCGTGCATCCACCAATCCTTTGCGTGGAAGAGGCGACAGGAAGAATCGCTTTGGAAAGTAACTCATGTTCGGATCGGTGGGGCCGTTCGACGATGCCTGACAGGGCACGAATGGAGATAACGATTTTGACACTTAGTATACCGTATTGAGCAACGGAAGGAGGCTGCATGCCATTGGCAAAGCCGCTTCGATCCTGAGTGCATATCAGCGCAAGGGCTGGCGGGCGAGAAGTCCCAAACTTTGGCTGGCTCATCAGGGTAGGTAGCAACTCAGCGACCTGCGCGCTCCTGGGTTCTTTTCCGCCATGCACATCGTTGTCCTCGCCCGGATAACTGAGCAGGAAAAGCCGCCCCAACCAAGCCATTCCCTACTCATAACAGGACCTGGCGTACTCTCCCCCTGCACAGCACCACTCCATCCTCTTGGTCTCCTACCCGAGTCCAGGTACTGCTCGTGTCAGCAGGGAGCACCAGCCATTCGCTCCCAAAAGTATTGCTCCAGCCGGAACCTTCTCTGCATCCAGCATATCCACCGGAGTCGCAAGGCTCCATAACCCACCACAGGTGACTAGGCATTGCGACGCCGTCGAAAGAATGAACATGGGTCAAACATGGTGAGCCTTTGTTTACCACTTGCGCATGAACTGATGTTCTTTTTTACACAGCAGTGCAGATAAAACAATCATCGGTAGGAATTTTGGGTAGTATGTCACGATACCGTAGCAGGACGAGTGGTTCGTATCAATTAAAAATGCGCATATCTTCCTATCATCTGCTGGTCACCTGCTGTGGCATTCTCAGTAATATAGTACGTCGACCGGCACTGTGTGCCAAACCGGAGACACACTCCACCCCCACACAGCGTGGATCGCAATCACGTTCAGTTAGGACGCGGACCTCGGACTTGGAAATACTGCGCATTTGATAAATGATCTGAACAGAGGATGGATGCAACACTGTCAGGAGAGCTTCTTCTTTGCTATCAGTAATATTTCGACAACCGGTATCAACATGTGAGTGCCAGGAGACCCCCAGATATGATCCAGACTCAAATATTTGTATCTGGGATGGGGACCAACGGACTGCAGAGGAGGACGGTAAATAAGATTCAGATTTAGTTCATTGGTTTGCATACTCCCGACGATAGCCCCATAACCTAAGCACAAATATTTACCCTTCCGCCGTCAGCTCGCCCCATATCTTGGATTGTACCTTTGTGGACGCTTTGAAACGCTACCTACAATTTGCTTTAAACCGCTGGCGCTCTGGGGAGGTCTTGTGTGTTCAGGAAATCAGTCTATCATGTGAACAATCTCTCCCATTAATTGGGGATCTTTGGGAATTTCATGGCAAGTTACAGGTGTTGAGTGAGCATGACTCAATGTCACGTCTCTGTGTTTGTTGTTTGGTCCCTGTTCTGTATATATTGCGAGGTGTTTGCCCATATATATATCATGGTTCATCCCTCACCTTTTTTGTGCGCTAGGTGTTGGAGTGCTATGACTCATCACACCATTACGTACTTGTTTAGTCTCTGTTCTCTATATATTCTGCGCGATGTTTGTCCCATATATATTCACGGTTGATCCCCCCCTTTTTCATGTTTCTCGTTCATCACTAGGGTGGTCTTCAACAACAGGTTCACACATTAATTTGGTCTGCAAAGCCGTCCATGTCCTCCTGTCCTCGGGTCCATCATATGCCATGCTGTATACTCTTACAAAGGAGAAAGGATCATATTGGAAATCATATGTGCATGACATTACAAATGGAGGAGATCCTGCTATCTGGCAATACGTGACAATGTGAGAATACGAAGAAGCTGCAACCTAGCACAAGCACGAGCAACCAAGATAGCAAAAACAACAAGCACAGAGTCAAGAGTAAGGAAAGGCTAGGGCCGTGCAGTGTTAGAAATTTGGGTCCAAGACTTTCCAAATGCAAACTCGTCAAAATGAAGAGAAACTGACCGAACAGGGGATGTGAGAGGGATTGTGAAGAGAGCAGGTGAATGTAGGCCTGCACGACAGTCATGGGGTACCCAATAAAGTAAGCCGCCACCCGGGTCTCTGACCCAACCCTCTTGGTCTGGCTGTTCAGCTTCGATGTACGGGGTAAACCGGGAAGGAATTTGTGGGAATGAGTGCCCTAAGTGAATAGCCCCATCACTGGATCCAGAAATGATATGCTGCGCATCGGGAGAGTATGCAACGGACGCCACAGGGCGAGTGTGCTCCTCCAGAGGCTTGCCGACTGCAGAGCTAGTCTCAGTATTCCAGATTCGAAATGTCTTGTCAGATGATCCAGAGATGATGTGCTGCCCATTGGGAGAGTAAGCAACTGAAAACACCACGCCAGTGTGCCCCTCCAAAGGTTTGCCGACTGCAGAGCCAGTCTCAGCATTCCAGATTCGAATTGTGTTGTCATCAGATCCAGAGATGATGTGCCGCCCATCGGGAGAGTAAGCAACTGACCACACCCTGTCAGTGTGCCCCTCCAAAGGCTTGCCGACCGCAGAGCCAGTTTCGGCATACCAGATCCGAATCGTCGTGTCACCCGATCCAGTGACAATGTAGCACGCATTGGGAGAATAACTCGTGCAAACCACAGGACCAGAGTGTCCGATCCATTTTAATGGCGGCTCTGGCCATGACAACAATTTTCCTCTTTGCATCTGGATGCCTTTAGTGAAATGTGTACTAAAGGTCGTTGATAAGGGTGACTCTGAGGGCAGGAATGGTCCCGTTGAAATATAGGTGTGCGGAGTGCTCATGGAGATGGGAGTGCGGAAGGCGATCATGAAACGATCAAAATCCTGAATTCTTTCCAAAAGTTTCTCATCCGTATCCTAGAGCCAAATAGAATCACTTCTGGAATCCCCGTTACAGCAAGCCAGAGCAGTGCTCACCTTGACCAATTTTGATGTCAATGCTCGAAGGCTTGGAACCCCAATTCGCAACATTCCCATAATGCTCAATACCTCAACCCAAAAGAGTGCATACGGCCCTTCAAAGAATTTCCTCAGCATGTCCCACACACGCCTCTCGCCAGTGTCGGGAGTAAAGCAAAGGTGATTTGACCAATACAGAGAACTATACTGCAAAGCGTCGGAAATATTTTTTTGGATTCGCGATGCGAGTCCTTTCACATCGGCATTCGCGAGCCGGGAATCTTCGAGCCCGCAGATGTTGAAACGGAGCTGTCCAACCATCTTCTCGAGGCAAGCGATACCCAGTTCCATATTTGCGTCTCGAAGGTTGACCTGACAGTCGTCCTGACAATCATCGCTCACAAAGAAGTCCGAAATCGACAAATGCCGGACACGGATCCCTCCACCGGCTCCTTCGTCTCGATAGAACATAGGGCCGAGATCTTCTACCCACATTTTCACCAGGTCAAGGCACTCCCGCCAGCTCTGCAATCGTCTCTTCGCACAGTGGACGGTACGGCGCCGTTATAAGGAGCACTCCAATCACCCGCTGAAATTCGACACCGCTACGCACTCTCCGTGCTTTGACGATACTGGCGTAAAGTTCGTATAGAGACGCCAAGCCAGGACCGGGTGAGTCGTGCAAGGTCCTTGCTAACAGCTCATTGGCGTTATGGCAATGCATAAGGGCACTTGCAAGAGTCTCGATGAAGATGAACAGACCCGCTGCCCGGTCGATAAGTCTATCCAGGAGCGGTGGTTCTGGCCAAGGAGATTGGAGGTACCGCGTTGAAGCCACCTTATTGAATCGGTGTTCAGCGAAGATCCGTAGGTCGGAGGTGGTCTCTTCATCAGCGGTCAAATCACATCGCAAATGCGACGTTTGAGTGGGACTATCAAAGAAACGCTGGATATCGACTTCTTGTCTACTGGTGATGATAACCTTGAGCCACGGAGCGCATGCGGTCGCGTCTGTCAGGGCCTTCAAGACGCCTGGACGACTCTCGGCGCTGCCGCACTCATCAAGCGCGTCAATGAAAAAGACGAGAGTCTTTTTTGGGAGGCGAGGAAGTTTGTGGATGAAGTCAAGGAAGAGAATGGGTCGCATTGATTCTGGTGCTACATTTGGGTCGTTTCGAAGACATTCTGCGACAATACTTCGAAAAGGGGGGAAGAGTATCGCGAGTTTGCGGATGAGAGTCGGAAGGATATTTCTGGGGTCTCTCAATTCCTGGTCATCCCTCCGGCAGAAAAAAGCTCCGGCAAGCTGCTGTTTATCGTGAAGGCTCGCGCAGATCGAATGTGCTAACGACGTTTTGCCAATTCCAGGTAACCCGTAGATCCAGTATGTATTTCTCCCGTCTGTTTGCTCCAATCCATTGGTCGCCCAAGTTATGATTTGTTCGAGGAGGGATTTGCGGGTGCCTCATACAGCAGAGATCCCAGGCATAGGTGGTCTTGATATCTTTGAGACGACCAAGCAAAAGGTGCTGCTCTACACGGTCCTGTTGAGAATGACCCATCGAGAGATGGAGGGAATGAGTGCTCACCAGTCTCCTTGGTCCGGCGGAGAGCTTCAACATTCACTGCACGGTCGAAGTCTTCAACGACCTCCGTCAACTCAGTTTCTACTGCTTTGAGCTTCTCCTGGTAGGCCGACCCGCCCGCCGTTCTCGCTGCAATTATTAGTACTTGCCAAAGTCATCAGGGTGACGACCTACCATGTGTGACGTAGTCGTACGAAACTTTTGCGACCCTGTGCATCACCTCATACATTCGCGGGATGATCTCCTCCAAGAAATCCGTCTCTTCGCAAACTATTTTGTCCGCGACAAGGTTCGCGAAAGGTAAAATGCGCTTCAACCGGTCCAGAAGGCCCGATGGTATTTGGTCGTATTCGTTTTGTACCTTCAAGAGCTAAGTGATCAAGCGTTACTTCTGCTGCTGTTACGCCAGTAGCGAGCACGAACCTCAAATGTAACCTTGGCAACACCAAAGACAGCCTTTGTGATTGGATTCAACTATAAGGTGTCAATGTTCTGCTGGTCTCTACGTGGAAAAACGGACCTCTGCGAATACAGCGCCATATTTAATAGCGGTCTCCACAGCTCTCTCGGTCGGTCTGCTCATCAGTTGGGAGTAACCCTTTAAACATTTTTCGAGATCATCGAGCGATAAGCGCAGAGATTCCCTCTATGCCAAGATTATTACCTGGACGGGAAGGGCAGTTGCAAAGAGACGAACGATAGTGATGGCAGAGAATTGTAATTCTAGAGACCAACGATACTGGTGGTGTCTTCCAACCAAAATAATGTCCTCTGCGCTTCACGATTAAATACGAGCGGACAGACGGTGATCATGACTGACTCGGTACCGTGAATACGTGCTTGATGGTGCTCCGATAATCATTGAAAAGCGCTTGTAGGTCGATCGGCTCGCTCGCCAGTCGATTTTTGGCCCAAATTGAATGACCGCTCCTCATTTCGATCTCAGCGCGCATCTCGGATGTCGGAGAAACACCTCTGTACACGAGCGGACATCAGTGAGTGTGCGCAGTGGGTGAATAAGGGACATACGGGCGTTGGGCTGGTGTCCAGGTTCGGTTGTCTTGCGTCTGCAATCCTAGCTCCTGATTTCCTATGAACAACCTCAGCACATAGTCCTGATGTTGGGTGCCTTGGAGTGTGATATCTGCATGTTGCCCGAAGTCAGCGGGATGGACCAAAACTGAAGCGAAGCGCCGCACTTTCTAGATAGAGGCTGAGATTCGATTGATCGTCAGCCACCATGATAATGCCGCGGGGTATAGCCATCGCTCACAGGTTCTCTGTCCTGGGTGGTTGAGTCGCCATGTTGTTTGATCACTTTGAGGGGACTATTGGGGGGTCCGGGAATCTATCCTACGTAGACCCTACCATCATGTCCGGTGGGACCCCGGAACGATTGGATTGACAGATTGACAGGTCCGGTCGTGTGACGGTGTGATGGGGGCTGGGTGTGAGGCTGGGTCAGCCAAGCGAACAGTCTTAATAAAACAGTCTGAAAATTAACTACATATAAACTCGGCGTACAGGGTGTGTAGTGTACAAAATTTAATTGCGAATATATATCTTTACAATTACTGAGGTTGCGGCTGACTCAAACACAAACGTGACATTCAAACTCCGATATTAGTCTTGGAGCTGACCTCAACCAGACGACCAACGGACGCGAAAGGCAAGACACGTCGACGACTATACTGCAATGGAATCTGTAAGTACTAGTGTGACCTGAGTTGGAAAAGTGTAGGAAAGCGGGGGAGTAGTCGTTAGTGACATGGTGCGTTTTGGCCGCCTTGAATTATTCTAGTGAAAATCGGGGGCTAACTGCAATGATACACAGGAGCTAGCTTTGCATGGAATGACAAGGAGAAGAGCGAGCAAGGCGCGTCTGGAGGGTCCAGAGGGGCTGAACCGTCGATTGCGGATAGGTGACGATAACGTGAGTGTTGGGTTGGAAGCGTACTTGGCGTAAGATGTAGGACGTGGGACGTCTATGTGGTAATCCAAGGTATATGACACGCGAAGACTCACCCGCAAAGCACCAGCTCGTCACCTCGCGAGCGGCCTCGGCAGCTCCAGCAACTCTTGCCATTGCCAACACCATTTTATATGTAATATGTAATAATTTTTATTATAATTATAAATTATATACATCATTATATTCACTACGTTCGCTGATGCGCCCTTTCGAACGGCTGGCTGCAGCCTCAAACTCAAAGCGCTGGCCATTTTCCAATATTTTATACATGATAAACTATTGTAAATTATAATTGAATTATTGTAAATTATAACACTAATTATAACACTAATTATATGACCAAGTTCGCCACGGCTGCCCCCAGCCTCAATCCCAACACCCGTCACACCGTCACGCAATCATCAGGTGGGGTGATTGACGAGGTGGGGTGATTTGGGAGGTTCCGGGGTCCACCGGACAAATTGGTAGGGTCTACGTAGAGTCGTTGGTCCGGGAGGTGAAGGAAAGAGGAACGTGGGATCGGTGCGGACAAGCGCTGGTGGTGACTGCCTCACAGAAGCTATATTAACTATATTAGCCGCAGTTATTATAGCACTAACCCATATATAGTATATTTTGCAACACGTTTCCCACACCCGAATTGGTTCGCGCCCGCTCCTCACTCTCGCCCTTGTCGTCGCTCTTGCTGCTGCTACTGCTGCTCCGTCGTTGTAGCCCGGACTTCGCCGCTAGGTGTTGGATCCTGGTTTCGCCTAGCAGCCTTCGGCAGCAACTGTTCGCGTCCGATATATGGGGTCAGGACAACACGACTCGGATTTAGGCCACACTCCCAGTTACCTGACGTCCCATTATTCCTCCTCTACCAACATCACTGATGCTGAAACAAATCTAAAGACTATGCTGGCCACTTGTGTTTCCTTTAACGAGCCAAACATCGTCAAGGTGTTAATCAAGCCGAGGAAGTTAGCGACCAGTTTGTCAAGGATGTGAAATATTACATATCAAAGGATCGAGTTATCATGGACTTCCTTACTGCCGTCTGTTCTCAAACCGTTCAGTTTGAAAGTGACATGTACAAACCTCTGGTGCGTTGTAATTGCTATCCATGCCTCAAATACTCATACTTTGAGTAGTGCACGCTGTTGGATACTATCACTGACTATATTGAGGACGAGTTGGAGGACGATGCGGAGACCAACGAAAAGCATGCACACAACAAGGAGGAGGGTGGTGAGAAGGACAACAATGACGATATTGCTTCCAAGCGTGCTAGTGACACCAACTTCGCCCAACGCATTAACCCTATCTGGCTCGACATCCACAACATTATTCCGCGCACTGATCCCGGTCTGTATAAATTATCCCTGTGACGAAGATCAAAACCGCTGTCCATTGAGCACTCAGACCACTACCAGTTATATACTAGAGCGACAAGAAATGTAAGGGCGATATAGCAATATCACGAGCCACAAGAATGCAACGGAAGACAAATGGAATGCAAAGACAAACGAAATGGAATGGAAGGCAAGACCGATGCTCGGTTCGCAACGTATCTATCTCCAACACCCTGGGATGTATCGTAGGACAAGGCCGTCTTGGTCTGGACGAAAGATAACGCTAGCTCGCCATGGGTCAAGACAGCGCTGATTCCCAGCACGGGGACCGTAACACGTACCGGCAGCAGCTAGGTTGTACCAGCTTCATCAGAATGTCGGTCAGTCGGTCGCTTTCCTTGTATCGCAAACTGTCGGGTAAATTCCCGTCAGTGGTCTGGCGCAGTGTGTAACGACCCGACCTCGGATCGTCACTCCCGAAGGGGTTCCCGATTCCTATTCGGAAGCGGACCCGTGCGGTTACGCCATATGCGGTTACGCCGACCCGAAACTTTGGCTCAGATCTCGAGACCAGGCACGATCGAGGGCCGATGGCCCTCCCTATGACTCATTGCTTACTATTCTGACGTAGTGATGTTTCACTGTACTCGGTGAACTCATGTATATTAGATCATAGAGTGCGGACCTCAGGGTTCCTCACTCTGCCAACACTAGTTACGTGTGAATACAGTCATCTCTTCTTTGCCCCTTCTTGCCGCGTGAGAGAGCAACCAAAATCTCACACAGTGGGGCTCAGTTGAATATAGTGGCAGTGCCGCGCGTCTGTCCCTGAGCAATTCATCACGGCTATGTGCGTACATACGAACCGAGCATCGGTCTTGCCTTCCATTCCATCCCGTTGCCTTCCATTCCATTTCGTTGTCTTTGCATTTCATTTGTCTTCCGTTGCATTCTTGTGGCTCGTGATTTCGCTCTTGCATTTCTTGTGGCTCTAGTATATATATAACTGGTAGTAGACAGCGGTTTTGATCTTCGTCACTAACTCGCGCGTCTCCCCTCGAAGATGGACTCCTCATCGACGCGTGAGACATCTGAGAGACACTCTTCGACCACCATCATCTCCGATAACGAGCGTCAACGCACTCGCCCGACTTCTGGCTCCCCCTTCATACCCACAACACCCAAAGATACAGATATTCTAGGCAGTTTATGGCGTTTACACGCCGATGAGCTCACATGGTTGGCCCAACATGAGCCGCCTGCGGTGAAGCCGGGCGAAGCTTTCTTCCCAAAGGTGCGTATTGGTGCTCATCGTGTTTCCCGGAGACGAGAAATATATTCCTTCAACTAAATCTATGTCGTAGGTCAGCAAGATGGCCTATCATTATGTGTATTTCCTTTGCAAGACTTGGTGGAGGTGTTGGTGGGGATTAGTGGTTTTGCCTGGCAGTAAGTACTTGAGCTAGTCAGTGTACATCAGGGTATATTATTGATATTGATATCATTTTTCTCCTTCAGGCCTGCTCGATGAGATTTCGATGCTTGTCTTTGCGTTCTTTGCGTCTTTGGTCCTCAGCGGGTTCCTACTCTGGTGTATCTTCACAAATATCCCTCTCGTTCTCTCATTGTTCCGACGATGGTCACGCCGGTACGCAGGAGGATTAACCCTCGTGAATGCAGGTATGTATCCATCTCTGACCTCTGTCGACCCATACTCAAATAAACACTCTCAGCATATCCGCAGATGTTCCGTCAACTATCTGATGAGCAAATTCAAATCAGCCGCGAGGCCCTCTCCCAGCCGATGCCTTCTCGCCACTCGCACAACACCCAGACTCTAATTTTCAACCTCGATATTGCTAAGATTCTCCTCCAGTGCTCGGCACTTATGTACGAACGCACCTCCGAGCCTTTACAAGGAGCACTCGAAACCACCCGCGAAGCTCTC
>Ga0307515_10012037_pt1 | contig 16331 bp, 13 predicted proteins | sample 17_EM_MG_FD_194513 | JGI IMG/M metagenome (GOLD analysis project Ga0307515, IMG submission 194513) | Populus trichocarpa ectomycorrhiza microbial communities from riparian zone in the Pacific Northwest, United States - 17_EM | ecosystem: Host-associated > Plants > Roots > Unclassified | place...
CAGCAGATGAATCTTCTTTAGTTGGTTAAGTTTTCATTTTCTGGCATTCGCTCAGTTTTCCAGAGTTTCAGCATATGTGGTTTCTGCTCCATCAAGATTTGTCGCATTGTGCTTGCTGGTCAAGCCAAGCAAGCTCCTTTGTTCATCACTAGCTGCGAAGTGGATGCTTTGCATCTTACCTATGAAACTGATTTACCATGGTTTTGCATCACATGCTTTTTCTGTTTCTTTCGCGTGAAATATTGGTTACGCTAGCATGAACTCATAGCCTCATCCTCATTACATGACAGAGATTAGGACCACAGGGGATGAGTATAGACTGGCAAGCAGCTCCGGCGAGCCCAAGTTCCCATATTGTGAAGAAAATATTGCGCTTGGATATTCCAGTTGATAGCTATCCAAATGTAAGCAATGCATTCACTTTGGAATGTATTATGTTGATATCTACGTATTGTTCAGACAGTAAAAGGCTATAATGTACTAAATGCCTGATTTCTTTGTGGACTTCAGTTCAATTTTGTCGGGCGGCTTCTGGGACCTAGGGGAAATTCACTAAAGCGAGTGGAAGCTTCTACGGGCTGCCGTGTGTATATTAGAGGAAAAGGTTCCATAAAAGACCCAGAGAAGGTAATGTGTTTTCCCTTCAGAATAGCGGTTAGCTTGGGAGTGGCCTCTTTGATTCCTGTAAAGGCAGTCAAACTTATTAAGCCTTTTTTGTTATCATATCCATCATAACAATGTACATGCTAAGCTACCAGACGGTTCAGCTTGAATCTCCCTGTTTTAACAGAGTTTTCATTTCTTTTTTTACTCCAAAGGAAGAGTCTTTAAGAGGAAGGCCAGGTTACGAGCACCTAAGCGAGCAGCTGCACATTTTAATTGAGGCTGAATTACATGCCAACGTTATTGATGCGAGACTGAGACAAGCACAGGAAATCATAGAAGAACTGCTCAAGCCTGTGGTATGTCTTTGAATACAATCCTTTTTCTGTTGTTCTATCCGGCTTTTCTAGCAGTTTAAGGAATGTGACTCATATTTGATTCATGTTATTTTTTTTTCTATCAACATGCTGGTCTCACAATTGTTATCAGTAGAAATTTTGTTGCCTATGCTGCTTGTTTATCATGGCCAGCATATGATCAAGGACGACGATGGACTTCTATTTATATTTTTCTCAGTACGCTCATCCTCAATGGAACAATTATGCTATCAGAATTAGAAGACATCCTCTGGCAAACTTGCAGCGCTACGGATGCACCCTTTCATTGAATCCCGACTCCTTTTTCTCTGCTTATGGCATTCGTATTTTGATTTTATATTACTTAAGATCCATGTGTTAGTATCACATACGTTTTGTAGTCTCCTACCCTTCTGTTCCAGACAGTGAGATTGCTGTGTGATTGAAATTGCAGGATGAGTGTCAGGATATGTACAAGAGGCAACAGCTGCGAGAGCTAGCAATGCTGAATTTGAGTTATAGGGAAGACAGCCCAGGTGGGAGTGGCAGCGTCTCTCCCTTCACCTCAAGCGGAATGAAGCGGGTCAAAACCGGTCAATAACAACGTTTGATACGGCCGGTCCAATCTCCTCTTTGGTGGATCTCTGAAAGACTCCTTGGAAGGAATGTCATAAATATAGTTATGTATTGCTCTGCTCTACTTATAGTGGTGGTGGCATGTCAAATTCTGTACAGCTAGCTGCAAACAAGTATGGTTTGGCGAGTTGGTGATAGTTTGAAACAGGTCATTCTTTGTTAGCCAAAAAAACAAACACTAGCAAAAAACAATTGGAAAGGAAATAGAAATTCATTTTTTTTTAAAAATGCAATTGTTTGTTTGCAGTCGTAGTGAGAGTGTATATATATACACATAGAAGAGTGATTATATTTTTTTAAAAAATATGTTTAAAAATCACCAAATCTACTACTGGTCAGTCTGTAATACAAGGAATGCCAAAGCCAATAGTTGCTAGCTGCAAACATGTTCTTCTTGGAGGGGGGGATGAAGGAAGGACTGACTCGCTAGCTTATTTGCTTTCTTACATTGATTACCTTCTCGCTTAGCTTACCTCCTCCTGGATGTGCGACGAAACTAGATGAGATGAGATACATCTCCAATGACAGGATAATAACGATGGATGGACAGCGACCAGCAGAGTATACCTTTTTTTCCCTCACTAAATAAAATTTAAAAAGAAATAAAAATAAGCAGTGAGAGTTGAGTTTTAGGCTATGTTAAAAATATATATATTTTAAAATAAATAAATAAATTATTTTGATGTATTTCTGAGAAAAAAAAACTTTAAAAAGTAGTCGTTACTATATTCCCAAACGCCTAGCTAGCTAGGTTTGTTTGTGTATGTGGAATTGTAATAAAAAATAATATTTTTTATTCCAACTAGAATAAGGTTAAAAAAACGCTTAAGAGTATCTAATATTGTGATCTAGCATGTTTTTTAAAATAGTTTTTAGCTTCAAAATATATATATATTTTTTAATTTTTGATATCGACATGTTAAAACCATGAAAAAACACTAAAAAAACAATATTAATTTAATATTTTTCAAATACAAAACAATTAAAAAAATAAATAAATTAAGAAGTTATGACAAACAGCCTAGGTACATAGTTAAGGTTAAGATGTCGGGTATAAATTGGGTGGATCATGTATAAAGTGGCCCAATGGACCAGCTTTAGAAAATAAAACCCGGCACCGATTATTCAATCAATAAATGAAGGAAGCGAAGAAAGAGTAAGGGTGCGATTGTCTTGGAACCGGGGGGTTTAGAAGCAGCAGCAGCAAGCGAGACGGGAGTAACAAGAAAAGGAAAAGGATGGGAAAGCAACCGGTGAGAATGAAGGCGGTGGTGTACGCTCTGTCACCGTTCCAGCAGAAGGTAATGCCTGGTCTATGGAAGGATCTGCCTGGCAAGATACACCACAAAGTCTCCGAGAACTGGATCAGCGCCACCCTTCTCCTGGGTCCACTCGTCGGCGTCTACACGTAACCTCCTCTCCTCTCCTCTCTTTATATATTATTCAATTATTCAATTTTCTATTTTTATGTAATGAATTAATTCTTTATTTTAAAATTATTTTATAAAAGCAATTAATTTCTGCTATGCTGGCAGAAGAAATATTGGATGATGAGATGAGGGCAAAGAGTGTGTTTCTTTGCATATTCTAACAAAAACAATACCCCCTTTTCTTGCTGCATGCATGCAACTACAAAAATAAAATTAAGTTCTCTGCTTTCTTCCTTTTTACTTCATTAATTCCCACTGTCTTTTTTCTGCCAAATTTTGTGTTTTTATTGACCTGCTGCTGCTGCTGCTTCCACCCTTTTGTTTCTTAGGGCTCCTTTGGTATCCTTTGAGGTTTCCGTTTTCGAATTTTCCCAACAATCACTGTCACTTTGTTTGGATTTGAAAACATTTGATAATCAGATTTTTTTTTTGTTTTTTTACATTTTTTCTTACAAGAAACAAAAACAAACGAGGTTACGTGTCTTGCTTATGTTTCATGCCAGGCAAGAAACATTTGATAATCAAATTTTGTGTTTTTATTGACCTGCTGCTGCTTCCACCCTTTTGTTTCTTAGGGCGCCTTTGGTATCCTTTGAGGCTTCCGTTTTCGAATTTTCCCAACAATCACTCACTTTGTTTGGTTTTGAAAACATTTGATAATCAATTGTTTTTTGTTTACATTTTTTTTGTACAAAAACAAACAAAGTTTTTTAAAAACAGAAATGATACCAGACGACCCCTTAACTTCGCACAAATTCAAAACTCCAAACATCATTTATATCAATTCTAACACTAATTGTTGATGTTTGATTGTGTTCTGCGATATAGTACCGGAATGCTTGGTCATATCCTTCACCAATGCTCTTTTCCTCTCCTTTTCTTTTCTAATTTTGAGTCTCATTTATAACGGAAAATAAGAAAACCCAGCATATTTTACTATCAGGTTAATCTTTTTTGCTTGTATGTTTCATCTGCTCCTCCTAGAAAAGATCTCACCTTTCAACATAAATCAAGGGAACACTCAAACTGCTTAGGTAAAATAGTTCCATGTGCTATTTTCGTTATGTTGCTACTCATATATCAAGTAAGAGATGGGCACTTAGGTATATCTATAGTTGTCCCTTTATCATCAAGGAATACTTGATAACTTCGTATTCCAGAATTGAGCAATACGCTAACCATGGTTAAGCCTTTCTATCCTCTGGTTTCTAATGCATCAGATTTGTTAATCTGGTTTCTGATGTGCCTTTATGTTTTCCTTCTTCTTTATGCTAATTGATGTGAATACCTTTTAGACAAAGTAATAGTTCCCTTCATCCATATTTTCATATATCCATCTGTGAATGGACGGCAAGAGAACTCGAAAAGAAATTCCATGGTTCAAAGGGTACTGAATTTGCTTAACTGCACCATAACTTAGCCAAAAAGGTTGCACGATTCTCAGATCAGTGAAATGTTCTGCTTTTTGGACTACATGTTAATGCCATAACCACATTCTGAGCTGAATATGTTGTCATGTGTCAAGTGTTCAGACCTTGTGCCGTCTCATTGCTGTCTTTCTATGCTATTAGCTGCTGTTAGCTTGAGTTGACTGTCTTTCCCAGCTTCATTGTCTTGTAATCCGCACAGGTATGTGCAAAACTATCAGGAAAAGGAGAAGTTGTCACACAGGTACTGAGGTCAGGCAGGTGGTCAAATGGATGTCTGCTTTTTCTCGAAGACTTGATATTTTTTCTTGTTCTGCTGGCAAATAAGCTGAATGTTACTAGCTGCATTTGCAGTTTTCAGAACTTGCAAATTTCTTCTGTACTGAGTCATTCTGATGATTTATAGCTTATGTTCCAACTTGCTTTTTAGCTTTTTTGTGATGTTGCATGTTCATCACCTGTTGTGACCCAATTATAAGATTCGGGTGTGGCATATTTCTCTCTATTTGATAGCATCATCTTCGCTGCTGATTTTTGTGGCATATATATGGTTTTGTACCATGTACGTTGTGCACACTGTGGACAAATTCATACATATCCTCATTCTGTAGTGTTCCTTGAGGACTGCATGTAAGGAGTTGGAGAAAAATAAAAAGAAAACGAAAAAGGGATTGCTTGCCAAGTCTTTGTTTTTGAGATAGAAGTAAATCATTTGCGCTGCAATTGAGGATACGCATGTTTTAGATGGAATCTGAAAACTATGTTCTGAAAACTTGCAATTACCAAATGATAAACGGTGAACGGATTTTTAAAGTCTCAGCCAAATTACGTAAAGTATCTAAAATCTAGTGCCGTGTAATCTTGCTCAGCTTAATTTGCATTTTTTTTAATTATTATTATTAAAGGAACTGTATTTTTGGATCCAGGCTATAGTTTAGTGGTTCTGGTGGCCGGCTGGCAGCTGGGTCTCGTAGATGGTATCCACTTTTTCTTATAAATCATCCCAAAGATTACAGGTTTGAATAAAAACATTTCCGAGGCAAAGGAAGAATTGGGAATTAGGGTTGATGATGTTTGAATAAAATGACCGTTAGCTATGCCATGAAAACACAGCGTTTGGGTTAGTAATGGGAGTCAAGGAAATGCACCGTTTTATTTCGTTACAAGAAACAATGTTATCATGCCATGTGGTTACTGTTAGAAATTGTTAGTAGCCTTAGCTGAGAGTTTGTTAGTCTATTTGTTAGTCTACATTTCTGAATGAAAGGCATGGATGGATAATTTTGCAATTGCATGAATCTCTCCTCCCTTCTCTCTCTCTCTCCCCTTCTTCTTCTTCTTCTTCTTCTTCTTCTTCTTCTTTCTTTCTGTCTTTCTTTGACAGTGGTGAATGCTTCTTCACTATCTTTTTGCTCGCATTACCTTCTAACTATCAAATCCTCCTAGTTGCTTGGAATCATTCCAAGTAGGAATAATCTTAGTTAAGTTCACTCCAAGTGGTATCAGAGCTCCCACTCTTCAGACTCGAGCAATGGTGCATGACACTCGATCCCAAGAAATTAAGATACCGGAGGATTCCCTTGAATCTGTTAACAAATAACAAGCACACTAATGATGCAGCTGCTAGAATCTTATAATAAAAAATTGGAAGGCACCAGATCATCACACATGAAGTTGGATTCATAGAGCTAGGGAACCTTATTAATGGGTTAGCTTACCAGTAAGCCTCTCTTTTACAGACCTTACAACATCCCACGTGTCCATCCAACACTGCCAAAGACAAACAAGTTCTTCATGATAACAACTTTGATGCCCAAGCTTGTTGGACATGTGAGGGTGGGTACAATGAATCACCATAAGTTACACAAACCCAGACATGATCTTACAGGGTTTGAAGAAAAAGGTATATACAAATAGTTTTATAACTCCAAACAATACTTTGAGGTGGAAGAGAGAAAAGTCTGAGAAGCTGAAATTGACATCATATTACCTCGATGATATGACCTTGCACTGGCACCAAAATTTTATAATGAGTAATGGTAACCAAGAAGTAACTTAGAGTTATTATCTGGAGGCATTGTGTGCTAGGTTTGGTGGTTAAAAAGAACCGTTAAAAGGGTTAATGAATATAAGGCAAGTGAGATGTCTGGAGTCTTATATACAAGACTTTGATATACTATGGAATATTGTTGAAATTTATGAGAAACAAACACTAGTATTCTTTATAGGAGGGATACAAATTGAGATAAAAAACCTAGTCAAAATATTTGAATGAAAAACTCTAAAACAAGCTTACAATTTATCCAGATTACAAGAAAATATCCTTTCCTATAAATATGACTGCCATAACTCCTGAAGAGCATCTACTCATTCTTAAAATCACCAATAAAAATGAACTCTCTTCAATCCAGTTATAGAAACCTTACAATATTGACCTACAACACTCTAAAACACCAATAAAAATGGCATACTACCCACTACCACCAAACCATTTATGAAACCTGCTAGGCCACTAAGATATAAGGAATTGAAAAATAGAAGGGCAAAAGAATTACTTTGTTTTAAATTAATATTTTTTTAGTATATTTAGATCATTTTGATACGCTAATGTCAAAAATAATTTTTAAAAAATAAAAAAAAATATTATTTCGATACATTTCCGAGTAAAAAACACTTTGAAAAGCAACCGCAACTGCACTCCTAAACACGCTGCTCATTAATGGTATTAAAACTGTTTTGCAAGCGATGAACACTACCTTAACACCTCAAATAGTAGGACCTAATGGAATGCTAGAAGGATGTGTTGAGGGGACCACAAGGGTCTGCTGGTCTGAAAAATAGACCAGAAAGGGGGAAGAAGCTTCGTTCGAATTCAGTTGGTGCCCAGAAGGAGAAGAAGAGCATTCAGATACAAAAAGAGGCGAGGGCTAATGTCAACGAGGTTGGAGGAATGATCGACACTCAAAAACCAAAGGGAAGGAACATAACAATCAATGGAGGAACGTTGGATGAGGGACATGATAAGAAGGACAAGCCGGCTGGTTCTGAAAAGGTGAAATTTGAGGTTAAGGACCGATGTGTTGTGAAGCCTAGAAAGAAATGTGCCGAAAGGTTGATTAGGAAGAGGGAGAAGCTCCAATATTCAAGCCATTATGTTTCAATTTTAATTAGTAGAACATTCTTAGCTTGGTTTAGACTTCTTGATCGTTCTTTCATTACAATGAAGCGAATGCTGCCTTAGGGTATCTTAAATGACCATCGGAAAAGGTCAAATTATTAACATAGCATTTTGAATAGTGTTAATTTAGTTTTATTTCTCGTGTGGTAAAATGACATTTTGTATTTTAAATAAAATGAGGAAAGGAAATAATACTTGTGGCAAGAGACATTGTTTTGTCCCCGTTTCTCGCTTGTAAAATGTGCCTGTTCTCTGAGAAATGATCAGGGCAGGTACAGCCCAACACAATCCATAATATAGACCGATGAATAGAAGGTGGTTCGGACAAAATCATGCGAAATCAATGCATATGAAGACAACTGTATATACTCGTTTGTTTCTAAAGACGAGGGGGATTGCGTGACTTTTTTATCTGATATTTTTCGTAATCTCAGAGAGCTGAAGGATAATATTCATTGGTTGGCTAGCCATCCCTCATTGGAATTGGGAAGATTTTAAGAAAAGTCTTGTTCTGAGCGTTTGAAAGAGATCGAGCCATTCGCCAAAAAGAAAAATGAACAACGCTTCGGGACACGAATAGCACGGTAGTGATCCAACGCTGGCACAAAAACGAATCCATCCCTATTTCAGGCAATGCTCTTTACCCTTCGTGGAAAGCCTACCGCAACCAACAATCATACAAGACTTCCGCAACTTAATTTAGCAGTGCAGGGGCCGAATGAAAAAAGATGTTACCAAAATTGATTCAACTATTGCAAAAACACCATCATACCACGAAATTTCATACGATATCCTCAGTACAGTTTGGAATAAACTTAAAAAGTTCAACAACATGCAATACTAGTTAAAAAGAGTAATGGATAAATTCCTCAGATGCTAAGAGATGAACAAAGTTCCTTCAAGGAATGAAATGATCTAAGCAGTAGCAGATAAGAATGCTCTTCCAGGCTGACGGTTGGCCAAGGGTCCATGGCATCCAAGAAGCTGCATGAAACACATAATCATCAGTTTGATTACCCTTAACCCAGTGTTCGAAACAGGATAAATGGATGCAAGTACAGATTTTAAACAAAGACTCACCTTGGCATTCACACCATCTGACATAATCTTGTTCTCTGCCTTCAACTTCAAATAATCATTGCGATTAAACTTGGTGAAGCCCCTGAGAATCACAGTTATCAGACAAGGTTAGGTTACTAATTGCAAGTGCATCCTCACTAACTAAACAAAAAATAAACAACTTTCAAAACAAGGAGAAAAAACTGCCTTGTCACGGCAGGCTTTCATTTTTCAAGTACGGTAAAGCAGCACCAAAAATAAAAAATCAAGGCACCAGGTGTGCCTCTGAGAACAAAGAAAATGTACACTACTCCATGCATAACAATGATTGTAACAGAAAAAATGATAGAAAACAGATACATACTGACGGTTAGCAAAACAAATGAAAGAAATTGCATACCACTTCCTGCTGACAATAATCTTTTGGCGACCAGGGAACTTGAATTTTGCACGGCGAAGAGCCTCCTGAGCATGGTGACTGTTGCTGTCCTTGCAGCGAACAGACAGAAGAACCTGTCCAATTGCAACTCTAGCACAAGTTCCCTGTGGTTTACCGAAAGCACCCCTCATGCCAGTTTGGAGCCTATCAGCTCCAGCACATGAAAGCATCTTGTTGATTCGCAACACATGGAATGGATGAACCCTGACTCTCAAATGGAAAGCATCCTTTCCAGCAAACTTGGCCATGTATTTGTTGCAAGCAATACGTGCTGCCTCAAGAGCCTCACTGGAGACATTCTCCTTCTCCCAGGACACCAAGTGCACACAGAATGGGAACTCATCAACTCCCTTCCTCTTCATGCCAACATCATAAATCCTGATCTTAGAGTCAGGCACACCACGGCAGTAACGTGATTTTGGGTATGGCTTATTTTTGATCTGACGGTAACATCTTGCAGGTCCTAAAAATAGGAAAGTAAAGAAGAGTAAGAAACAGCTTAATGGAAGAAATTATACTAATAGCAATTGTACTAATAGCAGAAATGACCTTTTTTAAGATAAGAATATGGTAAACAAAAAAATCCCAATGGGGAGTATCAAAATTAAGATCTAGATTAACATCGATAAACCAAAACGGACTCATCCATCCATCAACACATCCCTTAGACATCAGCAATATAAACCTTTTTCCAAATGTTTCACAATCTTAACCATAGCCATCTTCAAATATAAGGATTTGAAAATAAAAAGAAAAATCATTTACAATGAATATAGATTGAAAAAGCTGAAAGCTTTGGATAATCCAATAAAAAAGCTAACAATTATTCTAAACCCACAAAAAAGAAAAAAAAATATAGACAACCTATAACAAAAACCCGATGAATAAAATTTAAAAAAGCATGAAAACTCGAATAAAGGTACGAAATCATTCTTATCATATTTCTCATTCAACAAATATTAAGATTTACATGTATGGACGGATTAGAGAGCAAACTCATTTCTAATTAAAGGAAAGAAAAGAAACAATCATCGTTACGCGAGTTGAGAACTGAAATTCATTGGGGTTTGGACGTTGAAGAGAGAAAGAAGCTTACTTCTACCCATGGCGACTTTGTGTGCAGTAGATCGGCGCAGAAACCCTAGAGAAAGAAAATGAGAGGTAGAAAAGGAGAGGCTTTGTATTTATAGAGAGGAGAGAGAAGGGAACAAGAAAAGTAAAACCCTAACACGGTTTGGTTTTGGGACGTACGTGTGTGCTTGCGTCAATATGGGCTGCAACCTCAGCCCACCATTCATACCTTGTCGGTTGCCTTAGTTTATAGCTTGCGTGTTGGACCTGACCTGCCGGCCCCTTCCTCTCCTTCTTTTGGTCGGTCTCCTTATCTATTTATTTTGCAAAGAGAAACATGAGTTAACACCACCGTCTATATTGCAATTTTTTTTTTTAATTTCTAGGATATTCTCCTTTTTTATTCAGGAATTAAGATTTTATATATATATATATATATTAGTGCATTCATTTATTAAAAATAATAATTTATAAACAATGTTTTGTCATAGCCATTGAAAAGTTTATTTTTTTGAATTCGTCTTAAAACTAGTATTTAAATTAGAGTTTAGTTACTGTTTTGAGAGAAAAAAAATAAAAAATATTTGAGATAGAGAGAATATGTTCCCTTTACACATTAAAAGTACATAAATCTATTTAAGAATTATTCTGAAAACATATTATATTCAATTTTATTTCCATCCATCTCATCAAATATATTTTTATTCTCATTGTATTTTTTTAAATCACAGGACAATAACTAAATGATACCTAAATAATTTATTATTCTTAAATAATTTATTTATCTATTTATTTATTTTATACGGGACATGCTCCTTCATCAAATCAATTGTAATGGTTGCGTATCAACTCCCAGCTGCATGCATATAAAGGAAAGCTATGATGAAAACTAACCAAAAAGTTGATAGATAATCCCTCCAATCCAATCTTCAAGCACTATAGCAATGGCAATCCAAATTTGGTTCTCCATTTTATTTTTATTCCTTGTATTTCATTTTATCTGGGAGTGATGGTTGGAGCAACTCTACCAACAAGGTTACTGCTAGAGACTTCTGACGACACACAAGGGTTCTTCAATAGAGAGTATGAAGAGGGTGAGGTCATTTCCATTCCGATATCAATGCTCATTGTATCCGTTGTTTTAGTATCCGATTCTGGCATCATATGCCACATATTTTCAAGTTCCCGGACCACATCAATCATTGATGGTCTTTCATCCGTCTCATAGTTGCAACATTTCATGGCCAGAGTTGAGAACTTGTCGACGCAGTCGGAAGGATAAGACCTCATTCGTCCATCAACGACAGAGAAGATTATACCAGTTTGATATGCGATATTAACCTATCGAATCATAAATTCAGAGATTATGAGATTCAGAGAACTGAACTGATGACAATGTTTCGTCATCATGAAATGGACTTGGGGACTGAATGCCAAGTTCGTTTGCATGACATGGTGCTCCAACAGGATCTCTTAATCAATATTTTTCATAAATATAAGAGTAAGAAATTTTAAACTCGAGTTCAAGTAAGAAGAAGAGAAGATGGTAAAAAACATTACCTCTTTAACAATGTTTTTGCCGTGCGAGACTGGTTGCATCCCAGTCAACAGCTCTAGAAATACGACACCAAGGCTATAAACATCACTCTTGTCTGTCAATTTACCAGTCAGAAAGTACTCTGGATCAAGGTAACCCTGCAAAGTTAATACAAAGTTTAAAGAGAAGAGATACAGGGAATCAGTTAACTCCCGGTTTCTATTTCAACTTCGAATTTCATCATGCTACTGGAAGATATACATGTAAAAGGCTCAGGCTCTATTCGTTTCAATAAACATAGTGCGTGCGATAGACTTACTGGAGTACCCTTCACGACCGTGGATATATGACCCGGCACATCCCCTTCAATGTCTGGTACTGGGGCAAGTTTTGAGAGTCCAAAATCAGCAACTTTGGCATTATACCTGGAGTCCAATAATATGTTGCTTGCCTTGACATCTCGATGGAATATTGGAGGATCAGCTTCTGTATGTAAGTAGAGGATACCCTTAGCTGAATCCAGGGCAATTCCCAATCTTGTCGCAAAACTCAAAGGTTCTTTTGCCTTCGCTGCGATACCAGATGCATGATCCATCAAATAAAACCCATGGGATAAGCACACAGAATCTTGAAGTGAATCAATCTTGTTTTAGGATAAAAAAAAAAATGGAATTCTATAACAAAAATTGTGAGATGTACCAGAGAGATGATCTCTGAGAGTGCCATTCGACATGAACTCGTAAACCAACATCTGCACACACAAAAGGAACAGATAATACAACTTTTTCCCAAATGATGCCGCAAATGAGAATTTTCCTTGAGTTGGCTTCACGATGATGAGAAGCATGCAGTTTAATGTTGGTCAAGCTAAAAACAGGAATGGTGGACTTCAACTAAATATCTCAAATTTAAAAGACATGAGAGTGCACCTGTTCGCCACCTTCATCACAAAATCCAATCAAAGATACCAGGTTCCGATGATGTACCCTTGACAGCAACTCTATTTCTGTTAAGAACTCTCTCTCACCCTGAAAAGATGCCTCTTCAGCCCGTTTTATAGCCACAGTTCTGCCATCAGCGAGAAATCCTTTATAAACTTTTCCATAACCCCCTTGACCAACTTGGCTGGACCGATTAAAATTGTTGGTAGCCAAGGCCATTTCAGCATAAGAAAAGTACTTCACACCTTCAATTTTCAGGGAGGCTTTTGATACTGTGCCCAAATACAGGAGCATGTTAAAAATGAAACTGTGTCTAGCAATAAACTTTTGTTATGAAGAATTCACAATACATTTCTATATATATAATTAAAGTTAGGATTTACTGGTTTGGCACAAATATGAGACAGAACACCACACAAAAAGATAAAACATTTGCATAATTCTAATCTTGGAAAGGTGAGGCACTCACCACGACGTCTTTTTGATATTGCTCGGTAGTCCCTCGAACGTTTTCTCACGATAAGAAGAGAAACAACTGCTGATAATGTAACTGCTCCTGCGATGGCTCCCAATACTACGCCAACCAGAGCACCCGTGCTTATTTTAGATTTTTGAGGGGTGACAAAAAGCACTGGGATATAGCACATACACCGGTGAAAGTACACCAGACATAAGAATTACAGACTGCATTTTGGTTAGAATACTTCACAACTCATTTCATCAGCAAACACTAATAAAATAGCATTATTGTAAGATTCATGGAAGTGAGACAAACGATTCGAGACTCACTCCACATTTTAAACCACAATCACTTAGAAAGTGCAGAAAAACTTTCCACAACCACTAATTAATTTTTTTTTATATAGTTTGTCTATGAAGTAAGAACATATTCATATATAATTAGGATATAAGCATTAATTTATTTTTGATATAACACTGATAGGTTTAGGAGACAGACCATTTGTATAAGGATCCAACAGATTGATGTAAAGAAGTTCATAAGGCCCGAATAATCGACTGCCAGGAATGTTCCACCCCCTGAACAAGGTAATGATGCGTCGAACCTCACTGTCATTGAAGGTATGAGAACTGTTTTCGTTAACATAGACAGGAAAAAGCTTCAACTGCATTTTTAATCGAGGTCCTTCTTCCCATATAGTTGAAGAAAGGTCTAGCTGATAAAGATGCAATTCGAGACCAGAGGTCAAATGGTCCTCGAATGCAACTCTGTAGGGGATAAAATTTGTGAAACCAGGACTTTTCAGTCGATATCCGATGATCAAAGGGGCAGCGCAGAAACAAGATATAGGAGATGTTCGGAAATATTCGTTAGGGGGTGGGCATGATTGAGCGGGACAGGTAACATTAGATTCTGTTGAGCTCTGATTGTTCACATCACCATTCTGCGATCCACAAAATCGGACTATGTTGAAATTTAAGCATGCCGGATTTCCTTGAAGCCTGAAAATCATATAGAAAAGGTATCAATAAGTGATTGCCCGAAAGTTCTATATTTTTCCACAAAAGTAGGACCAAATTAAATATCACATCTTTTACTACTATCAAATGCAAAGTGACAGTATTTTTGGCAGATGAAGATTCTCATAAAAAGGGTAGATAAGCATCATGCACGTGTAGACATAGTGTAGCAATGCTAGTGCAGAAGCAAACCATAGCGTGACATTCTGAGGGAGACTGGTGCTGCCAGAAATATTTGAAAGCCTATTGTTTTCAAAATGCCTGCAACGTCGAAGATCAAAAACTGCTGATTAGCGGAACAAGCATCAGATGCTAAAGAACTAGACCATCCTAGAGCATCCACCTTCGGTATTAATAGAGTATGCTGAAATCAGCACGTCTTCGTTCTTTTTTCTTAGAAATCAAGAATAGAAGTGTGCTTCAGAGTATTTACAACTTAAAGGAAAGCATTTTCATTAGACTCTTCCGCAACAAGAAATGTTCATTTTTATTTCAGCTCTTACAAGTGAAGTCCTTCATTCCTGTTGGTCCTAGTTTGCCAGATGGTGGAGGGAACAGAGCCACTCAATGAATTGTTTGCAGTTGACCTGCCACAGAATATGACCAAGTTGAACCATTTAATTTAATTTAATTTAATACATACTACATATGTTTGGGCACCATCTAAGCTTCACCAGTAAAATCAAAATGTTACAGCTTCTATAATAACATTAGCTATAATATCAGCTTTAAGAAACCGGAAACCAATGAGAAAGAATGAAAAAGCAAGTGGAAAAATGCTCACAGTAGCTGAAGTCGAGGAAGGTCTGAAAAGTAGGCAGGAATAGTTCCGTTAAGAGTGTTGTTGGATAAATCGCTGCAAAATAAGCAATGAACATCACGTCCAAAGAAGCTTGGCTGTCGTGAGTGAAGGAAAAGTAATGATTTCAAAATTTCAAATAATACTCCGGACACTTGAGCGATTTGTCTTATGCAAAGAATCTATATATTTGACTTAGGAAAACTGCTATAAAAATGTAGAACATGTAACATTTGCAATAGGGAGAAACCTTACATGGTTGTAATATTTTCAGAAAGCTTTTTTGGAGGTATGGGTCCAGCTAGCTGGTTGAAACTGAGGTCTCTGAGAAATCACATTGACATGGTAAGTGGAAAAAAAGAAGCCAGCAGAGTTATCCAGGAAAGGAACATGATATAATTATCCAGTCAGGTGGAAGCCACAGATAGAAAATATATGGACTTACAGATAGCCAAGATTTGGTATCCTGCTCAGGTCAGGCATCGGACCTCGCAAGCTACAGTTCCTGAGACTCCTGATAAAGGCCAGTCAAGGAACAGCGGCAATCACATTAAGAAACACGTACAACTTTTGAAGCTTGTACACTAAATAATAAAATGAGAAATCACACAAAGGTTCTAAGGACATGAAAGGTTTACGGAATCTAGACTAGCTGACATGACATGTCTTCACTGCAGCAAAGTAGATTATTGAAGATGAAATGAAACAGTAGGTGGCAAGGAAATGATAGAAGAAAGATACTCAAAAACTCCATATTTTACAAATTTTATTGTATGATTAATCTATCACAAATCAAAAAGTTTGGTGTGTATCAAAACTGATTGAAGGAAAATGATTGACAAGTTAGGTAGCAAGACTAGTTCAGTTGAGGATTCAGCAGACATACAGCTATTGCAAGAAGGGAAAAAAAGGCATACGTTGTCAAAGCAACTTCTTGTCAAATTATAGGACTTGTCATCAAGGCATTAAGTTCTGCTCGCATGCATTTACACACACACACAAACAGTACCCACATCCTCATAAGAAGAGAGGACAAGTTTTACTTCTCAAATACTTGCAAATCTAGGGTTGCAATTTGCACTTACAATTTCAACAATTGAGTCATGTTTCCATAAGAAGGTGGGATTGTGCTCCCATCAAAGTGGTTATTGTCAAGCTGGCTGCAAAATGAAAATAGGCAAAGATTACTAGACACAAAAATCTATGAAGCTAAAATCTACTGTATTGATATAAGAAACCATAAACTCAAGATTCATAATTTCCCAGGAAGTAAGAGGGCCATACAGTATAAGTAATTTCGGCAATTTGTATAAATCTGGCGGAAGAGTTCCTGATAGATTGTTGTTATCCAGAAGGCTGCAAATATTTTTCATGTT
>Ga0307515_10012038_pt1 | contig 16329 bp, 8 predicted proteins | sample 17_EM_MG_FD_194513 | JGI IMG/M metagenome (GOLD analysis project Ga0307515, IMG submission 194513) | Populus trichocarpa ectomycorrhiza microbial communities from riparian zone in the Pacific Northwest, United States - 17_EM | ecosystem: Host-associated > Plants > Roots > Unclassified | place...
CCAAGTCAAATTTTCTTTTAACTGGAAAGTGTTTTCCATTAATCAATTTTTTTATTGACAAATAAATATAAAAATATTTAAAAAATAATTTTTTTAAAATCAATTTTTAAAAAACAAACACAACCCTAATCTCTTCAGTCTAGATTACGTTAGGGTATCCGCGGGTATATGCATTTCCTTAGTGTTGTTCGTGCATATCACGTTTTTAGGGAACATCGGATTTGATTTATTTTTAATTCACACGTAAGATTCCTGTTTTATCCAACAGGACAGTAAAAATAACAATAATAATCTTGTAATTGCAGCCCTGATTCATGCAGCAGTGATGGTCTGAGCGCTAAACCTTAGCTTCATCTCCTTTTTATCAAAGCAGAGGTAGACATGTACAGAGGTTACCCTTTGATTTTCTAGAAGCAGAAGAAAAGGCAGTAGCTTGCGGGTATCAAATCTAATTTATTTTATGTTGCTTTCCATAATCTCTTCATTATTTGTAATAGTTCTTTGCTATGCTAGGATATAGAGAAAAACATAAAATAAATTAGGTTTTTTTTCCTCTCTCTCTTGTCTCAACTCCTTCCATCTTCTTTCTATCCTATTCAATGCTGTTAAATCATATGCAGATGCAGAACCCTAAAAATTCAAGACACGATCTGTCCTGTCAGAAGCAGTCCACAGACTCTGCTCAATGATCAATTTCTATCCAACCACGTGAGCTCAATTTATGTCTAGATTTATTCTCTAGGATCACCAATTCTAGGATCACCAATTCAAATTTTATAAATTTCAGAGTTATTAAAGATTTACATAGTTATTAACTTCAAAGTCCGTAAGATTAGTCGAGATACAAGCAAGCTAACCCGAATACCCACGTTAATCAAAAAAATAAAAATAAAATAAAACCACACCACCAAGCCATATCCAATTTCTTTAGTTGGGTGTTATGTATGCTGCATGCTATCAATGTTACACATGATAAACAAATTTTGAAAAAAAAGTTTGTCAAACTTTGCATAATTTAGGATAAACAAGACAACAATTTCCTAAGCAGCGGCACTAAAACCTTCAATATACAACATGTTGTGACCCGCGCAAGCCATGGATCAGGCTCTAGATTGCTGGAGGCAATGAAACCATAGATTCATTGATGTGCAGTACACTGCATAAAAGATGGCCATGCAAAAATCAAAGAGGTCTATTGTATGAGCAGTGAAGTTCCCTTTTCGCAATGCCTGCATCACTCAGCCTCCTCGTCAAGCCCATAGTCCTCGCCAAAGTATCTATCAACTAAAGCATTTGCCAAATTTCTCAGGTCTTCATTCTCGTGAAACTGAAATCTTTCCATGGCATCAATACCATCCTCTCGCTCAACGAGCTTCGGGCCCTCGCCATTTGGCATCCCCCTCAAGACCTGCATTGACAATGTATAGATGAATGATGATCAAAAGGGTTTGGGTGGGTCATCAAGTGATAATATGTTGAATAAAAAAACCCACGTTAGACTTTAAAAAAAAATTAAATTGAATTTGTTGCTCGCATGTAGTTTTATGGACAAGAAAGGAAATCTCACGAGTCACCAAACCAATCCTAGGTCCATATCTTAGCAATGGGAAAAATAGCTTAATTTTTTTCAGTAACTAGAAGCAAACCATAAAGCAAGAAACAACGCAATCTTTCTTGATGTAAAGTCACATACAAATAGATACATTTACAAGGAACTGTTTCCTTACCAGCTCCATAAATTGAAGACCTAGTCTTGCAGCCTCAGTGTCGGCAGATCTAACCAAGTCAATAAAACCAGGAAGGCATCCTCTACCAACAAGGGAAACCAGGTGCTCTGAGATTAAATTTGGCTTTCCATCACCTTCTGTTGGGGCAACACAGAGATTACCCAAAACGTATGCTACTTCCTTTCTTATATCAAAAGGTGCAGTTGAAAGCAAACGCAGTAATAAAGGCGCAGCCTCGCTATAATATATCAACTGCTTGTGCTCAATCGAACCAGCTGCAATGTTAGATAATACCCAAGCAGCTTCCTAGAACAACGGTAAAAAATTCCAGTAAGAACAAGTTATAAAGGTTAATGTCAAAGTGATTAAGACATGCTAACTCACCTTCTTCAAGACTCGGTGCTCACTCTTCAAACATTTTACAAGGACCTCAATGACATTATCTGAGTTTCAGGGAACTTCATATTTTAGAAATGGAAGACTAAACTTTCCCAATTTAAGCAAGAGAGGTATTCCACTGACCTGTGATTTCGCACCCAGGAAGAAGAACAGCAACTATTGTGTGTGAATCACCAGCTATTACATTACCTAAACTTCGTAAGACCTGGATAGGAAATTACTTGTCAAATTATTCAAAGACAAGGAAATATTAAATTTATATACATCCCAAATCCATTTGGCAAAGCATCACATAACTTGATTAAGACATGGTTGCTTTAGCCAGCTAATTATTTCATTAGTATCTTTTGAAATTATTGAAATAGCAAGAAAATGCAAATTTGTAAAGTTTCCAAATCAACTGTCTGGTTTAAGTATACAAATGCTAATTTCCATATTGTAAACAACAAAATAGTAAAACAATAGTGTTAAGTTAGGTTTAGTTTTAAAGAGCTCATTTTTTTTTTCTTTTTCTTCTAGTCTTTTGAAAGAATTCATTTTCCTTTTGAACTACAAGAATAAATCAAAGTTCACACCATCATTTTTTTTTTATATATATAAAAAGATCAAACTGAGGAACTCACTGGACTGGGTTTTTCAAGACAAAAGCATTACCAGCAAATGGCTTAAAATTTAGAACCCCATAAAAAAATATTTCACATATTTTCTACACATTATAATGTGCCACTACATGACATTATATTCAAAGTGACAAAATAAAGATTTATGACAACAACATTGATCAACAAAAGCTATGTAAAATCTCATATTGAATGTACCGGAATAAGCAATTGCAAGCTATTTGATGATGCTAATCTTTGTACAAGCAGCTGAAGGGCATCACTTTTAACCAGCATACTGGTAGCAACATTCGAAAGGGCTGAGAGATACACAACCACCCATGCTACTTCAGTTGCCAATTCCTCATCCCTGAATTCAACAAGTAAATACTACTTTAAACTTGGGTATAAATTTTCTAAAAAACCGAATAAAATTATTTCAAGAAATGAGAATTATTCCCCAGATCAAAGAGAAGAGAGATGAGAGATGGTAATATTGTCCCATACAAGATATAAGGATGGAGCTATAGACAACAACTTGCAAGGGAATTCTACCCAATAAAAGAAGGAAAAAAAAACTAGCAGAACCTTAGAAACAGATGGCCATTTTTTAGTAACTTAACTACAACTGATTGCAGCAAGAACATTACCATCACGATTCTTGTGTTCTAAAGTATAGTCTAATAAGCTAACCAACAAAAAGCAAAACTGATTGTTAGGTACCTTTTACATGGGATTCTTCAACAGAGTATAAATTTAAATTTGTAAGAGAAAAGGAAAGGAAAATGATATGAAGCAAATCTAAAATTAACAAGCAATCGCAGATATTGGAACAAGAGTGTGGCATACATGATGTAGAAACTTTTCTAGGCCAACCATGGGTATATGCCATGAAGCAAAAGTGAAATTTGCATGAGCTGCTTGTTGATGAACAGCACCTTGTGTACCAAAAACTGAGCTTTGAATGACTAACGGGATAGAAGATAATCATTGAGAGCCATTTTTCAAATGGCTTAAGAACCAAATCACAAATTCTTATCAAGTGACTAATTTCAACTAATTGCCATTTTTTCAAATGGCTTAAGAACGACTATCACCTAAAATGTGTTTTCCTCATAAGGAATTATTTTAAATGGTTCCTGGTCATGAGGGTAAGCCTCTATATAGATTTAACATGCATTAGAAGAGGGAATAAAGTTGAAAAAAACAGAAAGATACTAAAATATTGATCAGATTGTAAACATGGACAGCCACCTTGGTCACCACAAGGCTTAAAGAAAAGGGCACAACAGAAAATTCAGAAAAGGCAGTCCAAAAGTTTTCGAATGACAATGATTGATTGACACCACTTACGCTTTTCTTAAGTGCCGAAGAATTGCATCTAGAACCCCATCAACTCTAATGAGTTCTGTGGCAGCTTTATGATCTGGTCCCTGCATTCAAACACACTGAAGCTATGCTGTAAATGAAATTTAGCACACAAGCATAATGATGTGGATACGAATTATATCAGACAATGAACTTATTATGTTTATTACCAAGTCAACAGGTGCTTTAATCATAAGAGTGGAATAGGTACAATAGGCGCCTATCACCCTAATAGTGGAAGGGTACCTTAATCACAAGAGTGGCTCAGGACCTATTCCTTCAATTGAAGAGATCAGGAATGCAATTGATTGAGGCAGAGAAATTTAAAGCTTGTTTAGGAAAGCCTAGAACTCAACAACTGATGAAGCAGAAGTTGTCACAGAATTGTGGTGCATGCTATACGCAAACTCAACACCAGGTTTGTAGGTAAACAAAGAATTTTAAGTATCTTTGAAAAAACCAATATGATACTAGAATAAATGAATGAAGGCGTAAGAGTGGGGCTGCAGGTGTTGTATTTGCTGAAAACTAATTGATAACTTTGTACTATTAACAGATATTTGAAAACAACATGATAACCTACTAAAAAATACATGAACATTTAGCATCACACTGGGGTTTCTACAAACTGCACCTATGAATTCTCTGGCATCACATCTAAGAAAATATTGCATGATGCACCAACTATTGAAGGCATCTCACCACATAAAACACTAAATCCTAGCAACATTCTGGCTTGGAACTTATTTGCCATTTAAAAATGAGATCCCTGCATATAGCCTCTCAAAGTTGGTTCGAACTTATTTTCCAATAAAAAAGAGATCCCTGCATGCAGCCTCTCAAAGTAGGTTACTTGGGAAGGAGCCTCTGAGTTGTTGACAAAAGAACTAACATCTCTAGGGGATGACGTTCTCTTTGGGACATGTTTCTAATTTTTCAATAGCATCATAAGCCAAAAGTGACAAACACATGCACAAGTTGTTCATAGTGATAACGTTCAAAACCTTGATTAGGTTTGACAATGCCCAAGCAGCTGTTCTCACAGTTGAACCCTTGTTTGGCAGCATCATTCTTGCAAGAGGTGGTAAGGCACCTTGACATAGCAAAACACTTCTCAACTCTTCTCCTTCACCAGCAACATTTCCCAATGCCCATGCGCACTGTTCAGCCACAGGTAAGGAACTCTTTTCTACACAGAAATGCAACTATAAATGCCAAACCAAAAGTAGCATATCGATCCACTAAAGTTTCAAACAAAAAACAAGGAAAAGAAAAACTAAACATATGCCCATGAATTACTAGGCTAAAGATTTCAGAATTAATAAGTTTTGGGAAATGAATGTTTCAATTCTCCAAGTTAAAGTGGCATTTTATTATAACTCAGAATTACCTCATATTGTTGTCCCAGTATGGGCTCAAATCACCACAACCAACATACATGTATCATAAAGTATCAAGGCAAGGAAGCAAAAAAACATTATTGACACTGAAAAGGATGCACCAGCTGTCACAAACCTCCAAGATGTGCAATAAGCAGTGGTAAAGCAGGCAATAATGCTTTTGTTTCTTCTGGTTTTCCTGCTGCAATATTTGTAAGGCACCATGCTGCCTCAAGTAACTGCAGACAAGACAAGAATCAGTGTTCGAATTTACATTACTCCTCATAAGAAGCTGTACGTTTTAAATTTTGTTCCTAGACAAGGTAGGTGGATAAGAATCAATGTATTTCTCTGACAAGCACTGAGCATTCATTCAACATGCATTGCAATTTAAGAAAGAAAAAAAGAAACAACTAGTAGACTATTAGAACCTAATATCGATAGAAATCCCACCCACACCCCACACAGACACCTTTTAACTAAGGAGAACGATTCTTTTTCATAATTTAATAAAGCTGAACAGTTTCATGTATCAAATAACTGATCTGGAAAAAGAAAAAAAAAACACCATCATTGGACCTGTTCATCTGGAGAGCCAAATGAGAGACACTGCACAAGCAAGGGGATTGCTCCAGCTTTAATAGCAGCTTCAACAGGAGGGAATTCAGATTTTGACAGCAAACGTCTCATCTCCCGGAGGGCACCAACTAGCTTCTGCATTGCACCTTTTCCCCTGAAGGTTCAAGCATAGAAATATAAAACAAATTCCAAAAGGACTTAGAGATTCGATGACACAACATGTTTATGAAAAGGAGAGGTATGGGCTGAAAACAGAAGAAGAAAACAGAGCTTGGATTCATGTCTCTCAATGCCAGAACAGTTAGGAAGCTATACGTATATATTCATTAGCAATAACATTAAGCAAATGTTCTTCAAACATTTTCCTGATCCTTATGATACATTTCCATATGAAAATTCAGTTCCCAGTAGCAACAGTTTATGGCATCGAGCTTCCCAAAGTTTAATCAAACATGGTTATCATTCATCACTGATCAGTATATCTCAAAGTTTTATAGTTCATACTTCTATACCCAATCTCTCATATCCTCTTAAAATGGAAAGCTAGCTTCTACTTTATTTTGAGCAACCATGAATTATATACAGGCATGAAACTTAGTAGTCAGTTTATTAAATTATTCCCCGAAGGAAATTGATATGCATTACTCAAGAAAACCTGGCTGATAGCATAGTCCTGATTAGCATATCATTGATAACAAGAGTATGAAAACAGGTATAGGTTTTGGGAGGGTGTAAGCTGCGAAAAATCTATCAAAGATTACCCCCACGAATCCACGAACACATGCAGGGCATTTATTTTCATTTCACTAACATTCCCCTAAAATCCCCAATTTTTTATACTCATCTTAACCAACAGAGTTATGATACAGGAACATAACAAGAATGAGCATCTGCATACCAAAAAAAAAAAAAAGAGGTTCTTCTCTAACTGAAAACAAAAAAGGTATAAAGTTTAACATACTGAAAAGAAACAGCAGACTTCAACTCTTCAACTGCCGACGAAGTTTGAGCCTCCAAAATTGATTGCTCTTCATCAATTATCATGTCATTTTCAATACTTATGTCACTATCATCACAACTAGGACCCACTCTACAAAGACGCTTCGCACGCACCAACGATTCTCTCCTTTCCTTCCCCACCGCCACCGCATTTTGCCTCCTCCTATGCGCCGCAACATTACCAACTATCCACAGCAAAATTAAATACGCATCCAGCAATATATGTATTTATATATAAATCCTTGTGCTGAATCAAATTAACAAGTCTGTTCGGTAGAAGTGATTCTACAAAAGTTCAATTTTTTTTCTCGGCAACCAAACAGAACAGTAGAACGATTTACAAAAAAAAAAAACTAGTTATGAGGGAAGAAAAGAAGAGAGAGAGAGAGAGAGAGAAACCTGAAGACTTGATAGGGTCTCTTCGGTGAGGATTCAATCCATCTTCAGCCATTTTTTTGTATTGCTTTTTTCAGTGAGGTTTTTGAATTTGAAGAAAAAGAGAGAAGAGCGCAAACAAAAACCCTTTACAAATTGCAGGGATTTTCTAAACTTCACGCGCCTTCGATTGATTTCTATTTATTTCTTAGCAAATTGCAAAATGGCTCCTTCCTTAATTTAACGCGTAGCACCTGTAAAAGTTTGATATGTTTCTCGAGCCCCTACTTTTATCTTCTTCTTCCTTTTTCAATTTATTTGAGAAACCTTGATGGATTTTTCTCTTTTATAAAAAATTCTATGAACTCTACCTTGTACTTTGGTTCTGTTATAGTTTTTTTTTTAACTCACTTATCCGTGTTCGGATTAAAATTTAATTTTTAACGAAAAGAATATACGAGCTTTGTCAATACCTTTATATATATATATATATATATAAAAAAAAAAAATTAACTCTGAACTCAAGAATTGTATATATTTATTTAATAAAAAATCAATTATATAAAATATTAAAACAATTGTTAATAGTAATTAAAGATTAAATAAAAAAATTAAATGATAAATACAAATTAAGAAATTTGGCACATACCTTAAGGAGCCCTTTAATATTTTTTATTTAATTATATGTTTAAGGAAAATAATAATTTTAATTCTATTGTAACAAAATAATTTTATAGTATAATTTCTTCCTTTCTTATTCAGTTTTTTTTTTTCATAAAAATAATATGAATTTTTTGTTATGTGTTCTTTATTCAATAAAAATAAAAATAAAAAACAATGAGAACAATCATCAAAACATTTTGAAGAATTGAAATAAAGAAAAAAAAAAGACATATCTCTAATTAAAAATAAAAAAGGATAAAAAGAAGAAAAAGAAGAATACCTTTAATATACATCATGTTGTTTAAAATTCTTAAAATAATGTTAAGATAATCTTGATGTAAATGTATTAAAAACTATAAAAATAATGTTTAACCTGTGCACCAACACAATAAATATCTTGCTAATATTATTAAACTCGATTCATCTACTCTAAGAGATGATATGTGCTTTGTTAGTATGACTATAGCCACTTTATAAGACTAAAAGGTCGGTCTTAATTTGTGTGAACCTAAAAAACTTATTTTCAAACTTTTTATTTTTATTTGGAAAAATCTAGAGAACACCATATAAAATCTAAGTAAACTTCAAACCAACTTTTAATCACTTAAAAAATCAAAAAAATCACCTCAATTCAAAAAACTAACAACATAAAGAATAAAGAACAACTCAACAAAACTCCTCTCGTCAAATGAAAAAAAAAAAAATTGTTACTAGAATGTGATCGGCCAACCAATCACTTTCTCTTTACTTATCTTATAAACTAGGGATTAAAACAGGAATAAAATGAAGTTTTGTATCAAAACTTAAAATACTAAAACTATAAGGGGCATAAGAGAAGTGAACAGAGAATACGTTGACAAAAGTGAAGTTTTTTACAAGAATTCCAAAAAAGCCATGTTATTTTGTTTTGGTTTTCAGCTGGGTTTCTTTCCTTTTAATTGTATATTTATACCACTAATGTGAATTAGCCTCGAATAAAGTTGGGAAATATAATCAAAACCTTTAATTGTTAATAATATGCAGATATTAGAGATAACCAACTCAAGAAAACACCACAAAAGGATCTACGATAAATTGAAAAAAGCACAATGCAAACACTTCATTAAAACACCTTTCTGTCTTAATTTCTTGTGTAATCGTAAAATATAAAACCATTCTATCAACACCAAGCACTTTCTTTACAAGCTGCCTCATCATGTTAGCATCTTTGTTCTAGGACGTCCCAGATAGAGCGAAGCTCTTCACCAATCTAATTTGGGATATTTTGATGGTGTTTATCGGACTCAGCGGCTTGACTCGGGAGGAAGGTTCACATCACACAATCATGAAATAAAAGGGTAACATTAACAAATTAAAATGATGAGGTACGCTAACAAAATCATAGTAGAGGGGCTAACCAGACCATTTAACCAAAAAAAAAAACCCTTCGAGAGAGGTTGGGTTTTTTCTCCACTCAGATTTTGATCCAAAGATAATGTGAAAACTACTATAATATTGTCCAAACGATCCAGATGTTCAGTACGTATCATAAAGCATCATATAAGAGGAGGAAAAGTACTATCATGTAATAAAACTACTTTAGAAACATCACAAAACAGTAAACTTCTAAAAATCAAGTATAAAATATTTATGCTTTCTGTGGTTTTCCTTTCAGCACAGCCGAGCTCTAGTATGACAAAGACGCTCATCCTTGCCAATATAAAGCAATCTAAACTGAGCACCAGCTCTTCCAGTTGGCGGCTTCCCTTGTGAGCTCCCGGATAGAACGATTCGAAGAAGAATTCCAGTTGCTCAATCGTGTCATTCATACAAGGAATGGCACTCCTGAATGCATCTTTGGAGCTGTCAACCAGCAAAATGGAGCAAGAAAAGCATTTTCAATGAAGGGCATAGAAATCAGATATTGCCATAAGAGGTGAATAAGTAGATAGTAGATTTTCTTTTGTGCAGTTATATGCAAGACAAACAAACACACACAGCACCTCAGAAGCACAGTTCTAGCATTGATTTGGTACTCAAGGTAGCTTGGCACAGATATGCACACTTCACAGCACCACATGAACTCAATTATAAGTGAAATGTTTAGTAATAATCATAGTACACCACACACGCACGCATTTTTAATGTTCCTGTCCTTTATAACACATTCAGGTTTACATCCTTGTTTCAACTATCCGATAAGCATGCTACTTCTTAATGATTCAACCCTGTGAAGTACTCATTTTATTCTTCCTGTCTTGTTATCCAACATTCAGCTTGACACTCTTGTTTCAATAACCTATGATCATGCTAGTTAATCATTCAAACATTGAATTCATTTTAACAGTTCCTAACTTGTAATCTCATATTTGGCCTGACAGCCTTGTCACTACCCCATGAACTGTTACTACTTTAATTATTTGACACCAAGATTTCCCAGCATATCCAATTCAATGAACATGGTAAACCTTTTCCTAATCAACGTGAAGATATATATATATATAGTTGAAATTCTATCAAATGTGGCAGGCCATGTAAGTCTTTTTGCAAAGTAAACTATGTTCTCCCAATTTGAGATAAGTGGAATGAGTTCCGAAATATTAGCATATAGATATTCTGTCTTGCTCAAATTTAATCCTTTCTTGATTTTACCTTTGAGTATTATTTCTTCAGAACAGCTTCCGACTAACGAGAGATTAAAAAGCAGGTGCTAGCATTCTAATATAATAAATCCAGATTTGCTCAACTCAACTATCACTCAAAATATACAACGAGCTTCGTGCCTTGCTTAGATACAGTCTGGAACTACATTTTCTTCTAAAGGGCACTTCAACATTACAAATACTTACAAAAAGGGCTACATTTGACACTGGAGAAACTTAATGTCATCTGAGGCCACTAGAAAAGCTTACGGTTGAAGTGGGGGGGCGCAAGACATCAGCAAAGGAAGAAAGGGAGAAAAAGAATCCTTCAGTGAAAACCTATAGAAAGGTTAAAAGTCATATAAATTTTTCTAGCATTTTCTTCTTCTAAGAGAAGAGAGTAGTTTTCCTATTGCATAGTTTACAAATCCCAAGCTTCTCATTGAGTGATCAAGCATATGGGACTATCCTACGAGAACTTATCCCTTACACTGAAAAGAATAAAAGTGTTAAGGGATAAATGTATTAGAATGGAAGGGCTTCTGGAAAGGGATTAACTAATGAATCAATTAAGCCAACAAGTAGAAATAGTGCCATTGTCATCACAGTGAAATGAGATAATCAGGTGGGTGACAAGGAAAGCGCGCCCAATACAAAAGCTAAAATGCAGGGTGGAAAACATGTACCACATCAGTTTTTCAAGACAGATAATCAAGGGATTACATCTTCTAGCATCACACAAAATGGCGGTCGGATGTGGAATTTACACTCGTGAAAAATTGCCACATAAATGCTAACAAGTTCAATTCTCAATAGTTAGAAGTGTCATCAACAACACAGCGCAGCTAGATGGATGTACCATACTTGCAGGGAAAAGTATCTCACACAGTCAGACTGTATTTTACTCTCTAGAGTTTCCCTAGCGCTGTGTGTTGTTCCTATAGAGAAACTCTCAACAGCTGTTTCTTTCTTTCTTTCACGCCAAGTTAATAAATCATCTCGTGGTACAATGGTTCACTGTAAAACAGTGAAATTGAGATAGCAGCAAAAATATAAAGCTGCTGTTTCTAACCTAATAAAAAATCTCAATCTCAATCAAATTCACAAAAGGCAGTGATCTGAACTAAACATTAACAATAAGCACGCATGGCACTAAAAGGAAAAAAAATCAGAATTTAAACAACCAGCAAAAAGCCAAATTAATAAAGATCAGATTTCACGTACCCAGAAAATATATTCAAAACTAGCCAAATCAATCAGCTTTGGCATCCATATTCTTTCTAGCAGCTCTTGCATTTTCATACTCAAACTTCAAAACATTCCTAATATGGGAACTATCCTTCACATAAAACATCCTTCCAAACATACTCTCCTCAATCATCGGAAAATAGTCAGAAATCACATTAGTCACGACCCAATACCACCCGGCCCCAAGAAAAAACCCTAAAACAGCCCCAGCAAAAACCTGGGCGAACGTATGATACCCTAAATAAACCCTAGAATACATGGTCAACACAGCTAATGACCACGGAAAAAAATTAACAGCCCAATTATTCTTAATCTCCGAAAACCCAATTCCATCAAGGGTCAACAAAGTGAAATAAACAGCGAAAAAGAACATGTACTGCGAATGGCTAGAAGGCCAGCCAAGAGAATCACACATGTCAAGAAGAGCACATGTTTCAGGTCGCGCTTGTTTGACGAATGTTTTAATGATTCCGTTGATGAATTGAGAAATAAGAAGACCAAGAGCGAAAAACATGCCATGGAGTTCACGACGGAATATGAAGTGAGTGAGGAAACCGCCTAGACTTATGAAGACAGGGATCAGTGATACCCATGCTAAGAAATGGCCTATTTGGTCTCCTTTTTGGTAGCGAACGAGAGTGAGGGTCACGGCTTTTAGTGGCGTATTAGACATTTTTGAGAGTTAAAAGAGAGATCTAGAATTTTTTTTTTTGGGGAAAGTACGGAGGGGAGGGCAATGACAGTTTTTAAGAGGAAGGATAAATCAACGGAGGAACCACGAAACACACGTTGGATGGGAACAGTCTAGCTGCACTCTTTTAAATTCTTTTTTATCTTTTTTCCTTCTAATTATTTTTTGTATTTTTAAATTATTTTAATGTGTTAATATTAAAATAAATTTTAAAAAATAAAAAAAATTTATTTTAATTTATTTTTAAATAAAAAATCATTTGAAAAACAACCGCTATCATAATACCAAATAAGCTCATAAAAATATGTCTAAATCTGAAAATTATATGACGTTGAAGAGAATAATGTCTTTGTTTTCCTTTCTTTTAGAAATTAGAAAAAAAAAACTAAAACTACTGGGGTGTTTATAGTTGAGCCAGCATTGTTCACATACTCACAAAACACTATGGATGACATTATGTATTTTTCAATAATTCATTTTGGTCCTTGAATTTTTATTTTGTGTGATTTGATCATAATTAAAGGTCAATTGTATCTGAATTCTTAGTCAAGTGTGAAATTAAAAGAAAGAGAATTCAAATAAAAAGAAGTCAAACATGGATAACGTGCTAGAGATTGCATGAAAAATACACTTAGGTCTTCAATCTTTAAAAATAACACAATGTATACAATTTAGGTCCCCTTAAATTTTAAGCAATCAATTATGGTCCACGAGTTTATTTGTGTTATTTTTTTAATCCCTGGTTAGAAAGAGAAGAGAGGGGGATTACTGGAATCCGACGATGTAAGAGAAAGTCATCATCCACACCATTTCCGCCCACCAAAATGAATTTTCATCCATGGGTTCCATGAAATGAAATGAGCTTTATGGTGGTTGTTTAGAGCTTTGATGTTGCATGAAAAACTAGATTTGAGCCGAAAACGACGAAACTAAAGCGGTTTGATTTTAGGTTTTTGGACCATTTTTTTGGATATTTGGAGTTGATGGAATGGTTTGTGGGTGTTGTAAATATGTTTTTGGGTTGAAATAGCTTGAAAATTGGGTTTTTTTGGCCAAAAGACTAGTTGCTCGATTTTTCGACAAGATCTACCTTGGCAGGTGACGTGTCGCTGACTAATTTTTTTTTAAAAAAAATAGAGGTAGACGACAAGTCATCCTCCCTTTTAAAAAAATAAAAAATAAAAATAAGCTCAAGTTCACGGGTCTGGGCTTGATGGTCCGCCAACACTCCTGGTCTCTTCATTTCAGTGGCCCAGGCACACTGGGCTCTTTTTGGCCCTCTTTTTTTAGATTGAACATAAATTTAAGAGAAAAAAAATATTGAACCCGATTGAGTTCATGATTTAGATCACAAGTTTGACGAATTAAGTCACAACAACTGGGCTATTTTTTTTCTGGTATTATTTTTTATTAATATCTTTTATTGATACAACTTTTCTTTAAATAATTTTTAAATTTGTGTTTCATGATTTTCTTTTTCTTATTTTACATTTTTTGGATAGAGATTTTTTTTATAATGTTGTGTGTATTTAATTTTTTTAAAATATTATACTAATTCATCTATATTTTGTTTTTTTTTATCTTTCACAAGAACTTTATTTTTTAAAATAAAAAATGTTTATTTTCAAATAATATTTTTAATATTTGTAGTCTTACATGATATTTTTTTACTTTTATTTTAATTAATTAATTTAATATGTGTTTCTATTTTTAATATCATTTGATTGAATAAAAAAATAATTTTAATAAACAAATTCAGTATACACAACCAGGTAAATGTTTTGTCTTGTAAGATTAAATATTTTGATCTATACTTGTCTTTTGATTTTTTAAGTTTTGTTTTTGGTTTTCGTTAATATGTTTTTTTGTTTATTAACACACATAATTCTCGATTTATTTGATTACATGTATGCATGAGCTTTTCAGTTTACACTTAAAAAAAATATAGACAAAATTGAGTTGAAAAAGTCTATATGCACAATTTTTTGTAAGAGAAAAAAACATCTGACTCGTGACGGAGCGTGGATCAAATGGCTAGTAAGTGTCTAGAGCAAAAAGAATGGGAAAAGAAAGCAGAAATATATTTGATTGTATAGGTAAATTTATCTTTGTAATAGTTTTGAACTTATTGTTTAAAATAGAAAATACTTAGTAGATTATATTCTTTTAATTTTCATTGTCTTTGTTAAGAAGTGTGTAGAAGAATTAATTTATTTGCAATATTTTTATTATTTGACTTGATCTTACCCGTTAAAGTCAAATAATATGAACATTATATATAATAATGGGTCAAAAAATCTACAAAATAGATGTCAAGGGTCGGGGTTCTTATATAAAACCCGGTTAACTTGACCTAACTCGTATACCTTATATATTTTATTAAGTTTTTTTGTTGTTCAGAGCTTAATTTGCTGTTGTATGTCCTATTTGTTTGTAATTGATTCTTTCATTTTAGTCAATAGATCCATTAATGTATTAAGCCTATATTGTTTGTTACAACTTATAATAGGTTTTGACCTAATTTATTAATTTCAAATCTTAGTTTTAATTAAACTCAATCCCTGAAAATTAGCAATATAAGCCTTGCATGTAGATATTTATAATATCCACACAAAAATTAACCCAACTCGATATATCCAACCCATTCTATTCCAAAAAAAATTAAATAAATCAGATTTACAATTTGTAAAGTATCATAAGTTAGGTTGGATATAGTGATGTATCCAAACCCGATCTAACTATATCTATAAACAACTTTAATCTAAGTTTTTTATATCCTTAAGACCATAACCAAATATTATTTCTCTTTTCTCCTTTTATCTCTCTCTTTTTATGACATAAATATTATACTTTGACACTATATCAATGCAAATTAGATTCAGTTGCAAGTGCTTTTAGATACAAAAACTGAGTGCAATTGTCTAACCGCTGATCATGACTACTTCCAAATGACCAAATAATATTTTAAAGTTTAGACTTAACAAAAAATTATTTATTAATCCATATTCATTTTAGACTTTGTTTTTTTTTTTAAATAAATATTATTTCTTTCTTATCTTAAATAATAACTTAACTCTTTTATGTCAATTACTGATTAAATAAATATAATTACCGTATTGTAAGCATTGTCCAAAACAATATTAAATTTTTAAACGCATAAGTCTAGGTGTTGTGTAACTTGTATTTATGGCAATGATATTTAAAATATGTTTACGAATAAATGAAAAACAAAAATAAAAATCACCCTATACTTGATGTAGGTTGTTACATGTTTTTCTATCATAATGATATCGTTTTATAAGCAGTGTTTTATGTTGAGTTGAGAATTAGTCCCTCTTTAAAATTAGTGATTTAGGACATGGACAAGCAAGGCCAGTCCTCAGTTTTAATATAAACATTAATTGATATTTAATTCAGTGTTTGAGAATGTTGTTGAAATTATATTCTTTAAAAATTTAATTTTTTATTTAAAATTGTTTTTTTATATTTTTAAATCATTTTGATATGCTGATGTTAAAAATATTTTTTTTTAAAAAAATATTTTTTTGATATATGTACAAGTAAAAAACACTTTGAACCGCAATTATTATTACACTCCCAAACACCCTTAAATCTATTCTAATTTATTAAGGAAAAATGGTCCTAAGGCACCATTCATACTTAGAGAATGTGGTCATGTTT
>Ga0307515_10012039_pt1 | contig 16329 bp, 11 predicted proteins | sample 17_EM_MG_FD_194513 | JGI IMG/M metagenome (GOLD analysis project Ga0307515, IMG submission 194513) | Populus trichocarpa ectomycorrhiza microbial communities from riparian zone in the Pacific Northwest, United States - 17_EM | ecosystem: Host-associated > Plants > Roots > Unclassified | place...
AGACATATATTTATTTTATATATATATATATATATATATATATATATATATATATATATATATATATATATATATATATATATATATATATATATATTAACAAAAGCTAAAATGCACAGGTGTTTCATTGCCACATGTTACCATAGATTACTTAGAAATTATTTTTTTACCCTTGAACAGAGAAAATTTAAGCCTTCATGCTGGGTTTTTTGGTCTTTTTCTTTGAGTCAGTGGTAATTAGAAGATTATTTAAGAGTGTATATTTCTTTTTAAATTTTTTAACACAACAAAAACTTTCTTGACTTTTCACAAGCTTTGTAATAGTAAAAATACTTATTTGTCTTCAAGATAAAAAAAATATTGGGTTGCTGAACAAGGGTGTTTTAGGTTTTTCCATTTTCCATGTACAGTAAAAGAATGTTTTTAACCTTAGAAAAGATAAAAAAAAAAAAAAAATTTGCCTTCAAGGGTATTTTGGTATTTTTCACTTGGGTATTTTGTATAATTAAGAGAGTCATGAGGGGTGTTTTGATATTTTCATATTTTGTTTTTAATTTTTTAATCGAAAAACTCCTGGCACGTGTTCTTCACGCACCAGTGAGTGGGTGGTGTCTGCACCATTCAGGTGGCGCATGTGACACCACCCAGTGGCCAAATCTGGCCATCCGCCATCTCTCTGGATGCGTAGTCGTGTCCTCTTCCACATAGTGTGACGTTTATGAGCTTATAATGGTTAGATTGCCACCGATAATCGATTTTTTTTTCTTTCTTTTCTCTCTACTGACAGCTAAAGTGCACAATTATTCTCTTTGTTTGTTGCTTTTCAATTTCAGTCCTCATTCTTTGAATTTTTTATTTCGTCCTTCTTTCTTTGATAAAAGTTTTTTATTTATTTTGTCCTTAAATTACAATTTCTCACATGCTTTATTTTTCATTTTAGTCCTCATTCTTTTAATATTTAATTTTTTTATAGTTTCAGTCCTCCTAAATCCATCTCTATTTTTAGCTGGTGTTTCAGAATCCATCCTCTTAGTTTTTATTTTTTATTCTGGTCGTTTTCTTTTTTGTTGGAGTTTTATTTATTTACAATTTAGTCATTCAATTCTAATTTGTGTGTATTATGTTTTTCAATTCGGTCCTTCTACTTTTGATTTCTTGTTTTTTCCCTTGACTCCTTCATCAAAGTTTTTATATTTTTTAATTTTACCCTTCAAATCAAATTTATGGTTTTTTTTCAATAGAAATAATATTTATTTTAGTTTGATCCTTTTTCGTTTGATTTCTTATTTGTTTCGTTTGTCTTTTTGTCAAAGTTTTTATGATTTTTTTATTATATCATTCAAAACAAGTTTATGATTTTTTATATAATAATAATAATAATAACAATGATGATGGTGGTGTTGGTGGTGGTGAGTAGTAGTAATAGTTTATTATAATGGTTGTAGTGGCTATGATATCAATAATTATGACGATGATAGTAATAATTGTGATAACAACAACAACAACAACAACAATAATAATTGTGATTATGATGGTAGTGTAGTGGTAGTAGTTGTAGTGGTTATAATGATCTTAGTTGTGGTAGTAGTAGTAGTCGTAGTGGTGGTAGTTGTGGTGGTGATGGTAATAGTAGTAATAATAGTTGTTGTTGTGATTATAACAGTAATAATAATAATAATAATAATAATAATAATAATAATAACAATAATAGTGATAAGAATAAAAAATAAAGGTAATATTAGTTATGGTGGTAGTGATAATAACTATAACAATAGTATAAACAATAATAATAACAACAATGATAATAACAACGATAATGATAATGATCAAGATAATAATACTAATAATAATTATGATATTACTTATTGATAATAGTAGTAATGATGGTAGTTGTAATAATAGTGAGAATATTAGTAATGATAATAATAACGATGAGAAAAGTAATTGTTATAATAATAATAGTGATAATTCATCATTCGATGTTAAATTGGTTGGGAAATGAGTTTCACTGCTTTTCCATGTATGCTATTTTTTTTTTTATCTAATATCCCAGATTATTGGTTTGAAAAGTTTACATGGCTCGGCGTTATCTTTTATTTTTTTTACATTATTTTTTTTAAAAAATTTATCGTTTAACATTGGTTTTTGAAAATAAATAAAATATCATTTAGGTTCCTTCTAAACCTATTAAATAAACCAATTCATATCGAGTCAGCTTTTAAAGATTTTCCGTCTTGCCTGAGTTCATAGCATTGCAAAAAAATCTCCATGCTCATAATAACTTCCTTTTATGTTTTTAAAAACATGGTTCAACCCACAGTAGAGCGCGGACAAATGAATATATATATATATATATATATATATATATATATATTCAAGGAATGACTTGGGGTTATGCAGGTGAATGTTCAATCATAGATAAAAAACCAAATGCAGACACGTCCAAGTTTTTTGATCTTTTGAAAGATTCCAACAAACCATTATGAGATGGGTGCACAAATTACAGTAAATTATTGGTTGTTGCACTAGTGTTCACCATCAAGTTAGATTATGGATTAAGTGAGGCCAGTTACGACAGAATTGTCGAATGAGGAAGAAGCATTTTACCTGAAAGGAATAGGATGAAAATGAACTTTCATGTTGCTAAATCAATGATGAAACCCTTCAATCTAGGATACCAGAAACCTGACATGTGTCCAAACTTCTGTATGTTGTACTACTTTAAAAATGCAGAGTTAATCGAGTGTAGAACATGTAGGCATGCTCGTTATAAACCTAGAACTCACAGGGAAAGGACTTTTATCGCATATAAAAAACTTAAATACTTTTTAATCACTCATAGACTGCAAATGTTATTCATGTCTCCAAATATTGCTAATCACATAGCAAGACATCATCCACATGATGCGATGGATGGAGTCATGGTGCACTCATCCGATGGAAAAACCTGTAAATATTTTAACACAACATATCCTCAGTTTTTAATGGAATCAAAAAACATAAGTCTTAGGTTATATATAGACGGATTCAATTTATTCAGGTCATTTCTACTCCTTATTTTTATTAGTCGGTGATACTCATGATTTATAACTTGCCACCGGGGATGTGTATGGGGTCAAAGTTCATGTGTTTATCTATGGTCATACTTGGTTCTAATAATCTAGGTCAAAATATAGATGTTTGTCTTCAACCATTAATTAATGAGTTCAGACTTTTACTTATGATATGTTAATGAATCAGAATCATCAGATGAAGGCAACTTTGATGTAGACTATTAATGATTTTTTATGTATGGAATGATTTCTAGTTGGAGCACACATGAAAAATTAACATGTCCATCTATATGAAAAATAACAAGGCTTTCACGTTATAAATTAGTGGCAAAGCTTTTTTTTTTTTTTATTGTCACCGATGGTTCTTACCAACTAATCACAAGTACAGAAAGAATAGAAATGAATTTTTTGTTGGTAAAGTTGAAAGGGATGTTGTACCGCCGCTACCGTCGAGTGAAGAATTATATGATGTGGTGTCATAGAACGATGACATTGTGTTTGGTTTTCAATCTGGTAAGCAGAATTTTCTTATTTTTGGTGTGACCCACAAATGGGTAAAGCGAAGTATGTTTTGGAAGATTTCTTATTGAAAGATCAATTTTCTAAGCCATAACCTTAATGTCATGCACATTGAAAAGAACATGTTTGAAAATATTTTTAACACGATTATGAACGTGAAAGGGAAGACAAAGAACAATATGGAGGCTAGAATGAATATACCTTTGTTTTATCACCGTAAAAATATGGAGTTGATTTATGATGAGTCATTGGTTGTAAAGTCCAAAGCTCATTTTGCCTTAGACAAAAATGCACAGTTACTTATCTACCAATAACTTAAGAGTTTGTGTTTTCCTGATGGATATAGTTAGAACATATCTAGATTGGTGAATTTAAAGGATTGTAGATTGTATGGAATGAAGAGTCATGACTATCACGTGTTTATGCAAACACTTATTCCACTAACTTACCGAGATTTATTGCTAAATGAGATATGAGATGCACTTACAGAGATCAAACACTTTTTTAATGATATATGCTCCAACAAGTTACATACACATCACATAGAGATGTTTGAAATGAATATCGTCGAAACAATCTGCAAACATAAGATGATATTCTCTCAATCGTTCTTCAACTAAATGGAACATCTACCCATATATTTATCATTTGAGGCAAAAGTTGAAAGCCTAATTCAGAATAGATGGAAGTATCTATTCGAGAGATTAGGGATTACATGTGTATCATAATTAAATTTTTATTATTTTGTTTTTGTTCAAAACATTCATTTAATCTCATACAGATACGCATGTTAAGACTTCGATATGCGAGACTTATATTATTGGAAAGATCTCAATATTTATCTCGTACTATTTTGAGTCTCACTTGAGCACAAAAAGCAACCGCGTTCCAACGCATGACGACGGTGGGGAAATGTGTAATATCTCACATCGGCAGGTGAGGATTTGGTAACTAGTCTTATTAGTAGTGTTGGTTGCTGGCTTGTCACATGTATTTTGGGGCCATGCGTGATCACAAAAAACAAATCCGTGAGGGCGGTAAGGTCCAAAGTGGACAATATCTGGCAGGTTGGGTCGGGCTATGACATTTGGTATCAGAGTCGGCCTTACTGGCTGTCCAGTTGTGCCGACGGGATCGTCGGGCTCCTTAAAGGGGGTGGATTGTAATATCTCACATCGACGGGTGAGGATTTGATAGCTGACCTTATTAGCAGTGCTGGTTGCTGATTTCCATCCTTTTATTTCTTTCCTCACTTTGCCAAATTTCTTAGTTTAGTAAAGATGACATTTTTTTTCCATTTACATCTTACTTGTTTATGCATTACTTAACCTCATTAAATATATTTCCATCCACACTACAATCCTCACTTAGTCTAATACAATTTTCCTCTTCTTCCATTTAGCCTTACCGATTTTTTTTTTTAACATCTAAGGGGGGATCAATTCTTTTTTGATTCTTGTTTTCAAAACCTCATTTAAGGTTAATTTTATTCATTTGAGCATGGTAATTTTCCATTTCATCAATCACATACATTCCCTATATTTTTCTACAAATGCCAAAATTTCAAGTAAAGGGTAACATGAAATTTCTTGTATTAGGAGTAGTTCGAATATTATTAAATTTCTGGGAGTTGTAACCAAACGAAAAAAGTATATGTTTTTCTCATTTCTTAGCCATTATGTTTCTATTACATCAAATGCTAATTTATTTCTGTAACCATTTATTATTTATTATGGTACATTATGTGTGCAACTAAGATGTTATAGATATTGAAAAAAAAATCCTCATTTTTCCCGAGTTCAAGGCTCATGGAAATTGCATTTATCATGAGGAAATCTCAGGGTGTTACAAAATATATTTGAGTGAGAACTTGTCAATATTTTCTCATCCTTGACAACTTGTATAAAAAAATATTGTAAGTGGAAGATACATGACAAAAATTTAATTCAATATGCATATAATTATGTTCTTTTTAACTGTGATGAACCAAGATGTTTTATTCAGTAAGTATAATAATTAACATGTCATTACTTTCGAAAAAAAATATCTCTTATACTATCATACATTAATATATTAAATAATCCTTCATGGGCAACATCATGATTTTTTACTATCCCAAAACTCATAACTGCATGAATTTCAAATCTTTTAATTACAAGATGAACAATTTTCCACATGATTTAGAACACATGTAAGAACTGTTTAATTATGCTTAATTCTTGAAATACTTAATTTTATTACACATTTCTTATTAACTATTAATGGTTGTAATTCCTGTACTAAATTTATCAATTGGGAGGAAATACTAATGTTACTTTGAATTTACTATGTCTAAGTCCTTAAAAAAAGGTGAAGTACAATAACAAGTATTTTATCAATGAACATTTTTTTGATATTGAAAAATATGTTCAGGGTAGAAAAAAATATAATAGTGAGGTTTGTGTTAAATAATCAACTTTTAATGAGTTTGAAGTTGACTATTATAGGAAGTTAAAATATATTATTGAATTGTAATATCATAACGAACAAAATAAAGTCTTTTTTATTTAAATATTATTGGTATGATTCCACCGACAAAGGGATTAGAATAGATCCCCATCATGGTTTGGTCGAAATTATTACAAAGGTTAAACTCTGCAACGTCAATGATGTCTTTGTTTTCATCAAGCAATGTCAGTAAGTTTATTACACATACACTCCTTCCTTTAGAATGGATCATTCGAGAGTTTATTGGTTATTCATGGTGAAAACCAAACCCAGGAGTCGTGTCCAAGTTGTTTAGGATGGTAATGATGAAGTAATTGCGGGAGATGATGTCTTTCAACTTGATGAGTTAGTTAATCCATGTCGAGTTGTTTCGTCTACTGACCTAAAAGAAAATTCAAATTTCTGCATTGTTGAGATTACTTTTGTTGATGTTGATGTTGAGTTAAATGATATTTTGAGAACTAACGGACATACAAAAGTCAATAAAGATGATGATAGCGATGAAATCAATGTAGAAGATTGTGATGGAGATGACAATGATGAATTTGAAGAAGAAGAAGAAGAAGAAGAAGACAATTCTGATTAACTTGCACAACATGAATGTGTAATGAAATTAACTATAATGTAATATTTCTAGATGAAATTAACTTTAATATAATGACAATGACATGAATTTATTATTACATGCCAATGAAACATTTATTTTTTATGATTTCATTATTATACACAGAACTAAGGTTATTGTGTTGAGTTGAGTTGTAATTTTAAGTATTTGCATGATGGATGATTAAGGAATACATATACAATCTAGACACACAAACTGTTTTATACTGATGAGATTACTGACGAATAATGTTTGTCGGTATATTTATGAGGTTTGGAACTGTTCACTTCCCAATGACATTGTTCATTATATATATATATATATATAGATAGATAGAATCATCGACGAATAATGTTGTCGGTGTGTTCCCGAGAGGTTTGAAACTATTCACTTACCAATGAAACTTTTCATTATGTATATTACAAGCAAAATTACTGACAAATAATATCCATCAGTATATTCCCGAGAGGTTTGGAATTGTTCACTTCTTAATGGCACAATTCATTTTTTTAATTATAGACAGAATCACCGACGAACCGAAAAGTCATCAATGATATTTGAGGGGGTTTCTGAAAATTTCAATTAAAGGTTACAGACGAAATCACTGATGAAAATATTAAAAATATTAATATTTAACTACCCGTTAGTAAAATATTTTAGGCAAATACTTCTCTCTTCTTCTCTCTGTAAATTATTTCTTTCTCTACACCCATCTTTTCTTCTTCTTATTTGCTCTCATTCTCTTTATATTTTTTTTTTCCACTTTTGTTAAGTTAATTAGTTGTTTTTTTTTTTCATTCTCAAGCTATTCCAAAGACACTCCAGCAAGGTCCTCCACACCAGCAATAAGAAGATTTCAAGGTCAATGTCCTTCTTCATCTTTTTTTTTTTTTATGGATGCATGTGTTGGTTGATTGTTTTATATTGATTTTTTTTAATTTTTTGACTTGTTTTTCTATGTGGTTTTTTTATATATTGAAATGAGTTTTGATTATTTTTTTGGTATGTTAGCTGATGTTTCAATTTGTTTAGTGGAAGAAAATGAGGAAAATAGGGGAAGGAAGGTTTTATTTTTTGGGTTTTAATCTAGGTTTTTCTAGGTGTGTTTGTTTATTCGCTAAAAAAAAATGAAAAAAAGGGAAAATTGAATAATAGTTTATTACAATGGTGTTGTTGGTTTTTGTCCTGGAAAATTAGTTTATGGATTAGTGGGAATTTCACTTTTGATGTTTTTATTTAGCTTATAGAAAAATTAAAATTGTTGTTGTTGCAGTTTAGAATTAAAATTTATGAATCTGTTTATTTGCTAAGGAAGTGGATTGGATTGGAAGAAATAAAAAGTCGAGTTTCTAGTGTTTGCTACTTGATAGTTTGGTTTGAATTATGAAACAGTGGGGAACTTAGTTTTAAGTGGTTGTGTTAAGCTCACAAGGAAAATGTAATATAACTGTTACATTTGAAGTGTTTTTAGGGATCCCTTTTATGCATTTTTGTTTTGTTCGTGATACAAAAAATATTGCTTGTTTAACTTTATGTTCATTTGTGTTTTTTAATCTTATTTATGTTTTTTTTTATTCATTGAATTGAAATTTAGTTTTTTATGTTTTTTTTTGTGTATTTTATTAATGATAATTTTATAATCTTGCTACTTATTGTCTTTAAATTTGTTATTTTTACGAATTGGAAATTAGATGATAACAAAATTAATGTCATTATATTAGTCATAAATAAAATCAGTTTGTTTGTGGCTTTAGTTGTTTGTACTATATATACAACCAATAAAATTTTGGTTCATCTCCCGTATAGGGGAGATGCTGCCAGTTTTGTTTTTGAATAGGAATCTTATTACTTTTTAAATTCTTTAATATGTGTAGATGCCCAAGGAAAGTCAGTAGCGTTGTACGGATAGGATCATTGTTAGTTCTTCTAACAACGCTTCTGACGACCATGAGTTGTCAGGTGCCGACCATGAACAGACACCTGAGTCATAAGCAACCAATCTTGACGCGGGCTCACGGAGTGTGATGCCACCACGCCGAGGGGGATGCTTTTAAAGCGGGATCCATTTATTAGGAAGTACCTTACCCAGTGGAAGCTCGATCACTTAATGTAAGTTTGTTTTTCTTCATGCACCACTAAAAAATAAAACACAATTAATAATTTTTGAAAAATTAATTTCAATTAACAAATGCAATTTCAAATTTATAAATGTTGAGGTTGTCCAAACGATAACATCAACAATGAAATCATCGATGGAAGTGTCATTGTTTCAATGGAGTTAGGTTTCTAAAAATCCTGAATGGAAACCCATGATTGATGTATGATTCGGAAAGTTCAAGGTTAATATATACTTAAACAATTTTTTTATTATATTAATTTGGTTAGTTTATTAATATTAATGAACTAATTCTCTTTACAAATTTTACATGCAAAAAAAAAAAAGTTTACTAGGATAGAGCTGACAACGCTGTTTGCCAAGAGGGTTTGAGAGAATCACAGAACAACCACGTAAGATTAAATCAAAATAAATATTTTTCATTAAAATTTTAATTTTTTTTTCATTTATTAACCGATAATTAATTTCTATCATATATGTTGCATGACTTTTGGCATGAGGCTTAAAAAAGCCAAAAAATATGCTAAAGAAAGATAGCTTTCAGGCTGGAAAGCTATGGTGGTTTGGAAGGAGTTCATGCCTACATATGTCTTGGAGGCTTGGAGGCTGTATCAGTAGATATATTTAGCATGTGATGTTCGAGCATTTCGTGCGACGATCGCAATCTGGTACGAAGAACCAAAACTAAGAGATTCACAGTTCCATTACCACGCACACTGACGGACCTGTTCTGTTTGTTTCGCATGCGAAGCAGATGATAAGATTCTTTTTTATTACATCTAATGTTTTTAAAATTGTTATTTTATATGAATATTTTTAATTAACAACAATTTTGTCTTGTAGGTAGTGGTTCTTGGATGCAAACCAAGACTGATGGAGATTTTGTAGAAATATACATGTGAAATGATGACCGTAAAAAAGAGGCCCAACCAACTCATGAATATCTGTGTTCAGAAATTTGTGGTATGTTGGATTTCAACAATTTCTTATCTTAAGTTTTTTTTTTTAATTTGCTGATTTTTTTCAATGAAACATATAACACCCGGTTGCAAGAGAGATATAGAGACAATCTTTCAACCCATCCAGAACTCGATCTAGAACTATGGTTGAAGGTAAGATCGTCTGGTGGACCTTATAGAAATCAGATTTACAATATCTCAAACATTACGGCTGAGGACTTACAGACGACCTAGGGTGTTTCAATCATTGGATTCTTGCAATCGATTTCGAGCACTCAAAATCCGAAGCTTAAGGCAATTTTAAACCAATGAGTGGAAGCTCGGATGATCCATTTTGTTGTTGAGACAGAAAAACTTAGTGCTGAGATTATCAAACTTTGGTGATTGTACATAGAGATGAAATCATAGATGAGTAGTATATGTGCTTTTTCTTTTTGGCCTCACGGTCCTAGTGAATACCCGCCTCTTCCTCCTACTCCTCCAGCCTCGTTATTCTAGATGAATTGTATTTGAATTGATAAATTTTTATAATAAATATTTTATTTTTAATTTAATTTGATTTATTTTAATTATTTTCTACTCATTTTATTATATATTTTTTAAAAAAATATTTTACTTAAATTATTGACGGTCTTATCGATGGATTAAGTTCGTCGGTATATTATAGAGAGTTGAAAAAGAATTATTGGAAATGTCACTGTCACTTTTTAATCACCGACAAAATCAACTGTCGATAATATTAAAAAAAATTATCAATGAAATTACAAATGGTCTTTTTTGTTGCTGAAATGTCATATTCACTAATGGAAATGCCGAAAGAATAAAGTGGATAATGTTTTTTATTTGGCACGCTTTTTATGTCTGTAAATCCATTGGTGATTACATTATTAATGGAATGACCAACAGAACAAGAATCACCAAGTAAATTTTTTCTGATGAATAGTAAATGCTTGTGAGCCTATTGGTAAAAATTGTGCTGACAAAATCATTGTCTAGCTATCGACAAAACATTCAGTTGGTAAAATGTAAAATTTTGATAGTGGATCGTGGATTTAGCATTAGAGTAAAATATCTCTGACTATAAATCTAACTGTTTCACTATACCTATATAAGTCTAAGCTCAACATTTATGTGTTATAATCCTAAACTTTATTCGTTTGTTAAGAGGGATTGCTAAAAAAAAAAAAAAAACATTGTCAATCCGTGTATCAAAGTAATTGAAACCAACAGAGAGAGATATGGGCAATGACAATATTCAATACATCATTAAACGAAATCCTAACGATTAAGTTACTCCGTTTTACGCAAATAATATTTGGATTTCCTTGGGATCTTGATATTTTGAATTCAATTAGTAGCTGAGGCTTCAAAATAAATAAATAAAAAAAGATAATTGCATAATCTTATTATAAACTATTAATTTAATACCCGATCGATTGTAATCTAAAATTGAAAATTGTGATGTTTGATGTCAACAGCGAAGTATATAGTTTAAAATGTCCAATAGCGAAGTATATAGTTTAAAGAGATAGACATGTGGTGGCAGACAGTATTGGGTTGAGAAGATTTTCTGTTCTTTCCCCCCGCTTCATCTCAAAATTAGAATTTTGAATTGTTTTTTTTTTTAATTCAATCCTCATGGATAATGAAATAGAGCTTTTGGTGAATTATATATGTAGTCAAATAATTATTATTTGATCATTTATTCTTAAAAAGTGTAAAATGTTAAAAATCACATTTAAAATCCAGAAAAGACCAATGCAATAAGAATGCAAATGTAAATAATCATAGGGGTAACTCAATTACGTAAGTTTTGAATTTGCTTTTCAATAATTATTAGTTCGAATTCTCTCAAAATCATTAGAGATTTGTATGATCGTTAATTTTAGAGTCTATAAAATTAATTGAGATATGCACAAACTGACCCGGAAATCCATGTTAATAATAATAATAATAATAATAAAGAATGTAAATGTAAACCTCCTTTTTTTTATCAATTAGTATTTATAAAATAAAATGGATTCATGTCTTTTTGTATTTAAAAAGGACAATAACTAATCATATTTCAAATTCCACCATTAATTATAAACTGCACGATTGATTTAGTTATCATTCAACATTCATTTAGAATTTAATAATTTAAATTTTAAAAAATCAACAACGTGTCAAAAGGTGGTAAGAATAGAATATCCAAAGTAATTGTGACATTACGTTGTCCGATCTTATGTATTCCCTCATGCATAGAGACACCAACTATCGACCAAAGGGCACTCACGCATAGTACAAATGATTTTGGGCATCGTCAAAAGACCAGGCAATGGTGGATTTCGCATTCAACACCTCGTTTGTGTGCTTTTGTTTCGTGGGAAAAACCAAATCTTGAGTATTTTGTTCTGCCGTTGTGTAGTTGTAGTTGTTTTTTAAAATATTTTTTATTTAAAAATATATTAAAATAAATATTTTTTTTAAAGTTATTTTTTATATTAATACATCAAAATAATCTGAAAATACTAAAAAATATTAATTTAAAATAAAAAAATTAAAAAAAAAATTAATTTTTTTCAAAAACATTTTTAAAACGTAGAACAGTGTTGCGCTAACCAAAATTTACAATGGTCCCCTGCCAACCTAGTGGATGGTCATAGTCTGAAGAGTAATGAGATTTTAATCCTTGCTTTCAAGAAACAAATTACTCAACCATTTATGTTTATAAAATTATTCAAGGCTAAACAAGTTTTGTTTTTCTTGACATATATATTATGAATTTCGCAAGTATCAATTTTATTCAGTTGAAGATATTTGATGAGATGAAATTAGTAAATACGAGAGGATGATTATTTTTTATTTTTTTTTAACTCCATTCGTAATTTCGTTTCTTTTTTTTTTATTTTGTTAAAAACACAACCCTTGTATTTCATTAGTGATTTCATTTGCGCTCCGTTATGGGTTAAATATATTTTTTACTAATAAAAAATTAAATAAATAATTTTTTTTAACGTGTTTTTTACATAAAAAATCTCTAAATATAAATCAAAAAACTTGTCCGCACATCTAATTAAATAAATCGAAAACCTTATATGTAAATAAATGAAAAACAAAGTAATTAACGATAACTAAAAACAAAATTGAAAAAATTGAAAGGTATATAGGGATCAAAATATTTAATCTCGAAACATGGACTATTTACCCGGTTATGTTCAATGATTTTTTTTATTAAAATAATTTCTTTATTAAATAAAATGATAATAGAAACCGACAAACACATAAAATTGATTGAATGAAATAAAATAAAAAATATTATGCTAGGCTGCAAATATTCGAAATATTATCCAAAAATAAAAAAAATTATTTTTAAAATAAAGCTCATCTATTTAACATATAAAAAAAGGTATAGATGAATCATACTAACCTCTTCAAAAATTAAACACATACAAAATAATTAAAAATAATAATCACTATTTGAAAAAAAAGGCTAGATGATCCAAAAAAAATTGTTGCTACCCAATTATTGACTGTATTTTTGAAAAAAAAAACCAAAAAATATGTTCTTGATGTCTTTGCGTTATTTGCAACATCTTTTCCAAAGAATTTAAAATAAAAAAAATAAAATAAAAAGAGAAAAAATGGTTATTTTTTTAGTTACCTATTTGTAATTGTGGAAGGGGAATGACTAATTGTAAAATTGAAAACTCTCTCACCAAATAACCTAGTTTCTAATTAGATGATCCACAATTAATTCTCTTAATCTATGGATCATTTTTTTTTTTTTTGCTTTGCCTCCGAGTTATCAAATGAGTGATAACAATTCATTCTTGAAATCCAATAGTTAATCTTGGTTTGCTTTGCCTTCAAGCCAAAGAAAATTTTACCTATAAATGAGTGGTTACACACACACGCAAAAGGGAAGAGGAATTTTATGAGAGAGTTTTTTGGGGGAACCAGAAAATAAAAGAAAGAAAGAAAAAAGTGATTCCCACACATGCTCTCTCCACACCCATACAACACAAAAAAAAAACCTAGACCCATTATACCTAAATCAAGTCGTCAGCCAACATTAAACAATACCCTAACCTTATCTTGATAAAAAGAACTGCCAACCATACAAAAAAAAGGCTATCATCTTCAACCCTTGATCTTCCCTAACCAAAACCACAATACCAACCTCCACACCAACAACTCCTCGATCGATAGCATTGCCAACCACCATAATGCTTACAACCACCACTGTTCAAACCATAGTTTCTTAATCCTCCACTAAAATCCTCTCTCTCCACACACCAACAACCTCTCACCTATACACAACCCCTCCATCTCAGTTATTGAACAACCATCCATTTCTTCCAAACATTACCCGAATCATTCCCTTAGCTCCACCATACCACCAATTCAATATTAACCCAAAACACCAACACACAGACCATACCCTTGTCATCTCTCTCCATCTTCATCATCATCAATAGTTTTCCTTTTAACTCCTCCTTGCAGAAACATAGACCTTAGCCCCTCAGTTTCATTCCATCTTCAACTACAAGCTCATCGTCCAGCCATCCAGCATTGCCTCTTATCGAAAAAGCCAAAATAGACCAACAATTTCCTCTGTTTCTTCAGCAGCCTCTATCTCGATTAAGAATCATGTTTCCAGCATCCACCATCAACAATGAAGCCAAGATCCAGCAACCTCATTTTTTTCTTTCTAACCAAGAGCAACAAAGGAGTGCAACTAACAACAGTAACTCTTCTTCCAGCCAAGAATCACACTACCCCTCTTTCAGCTGACCCAACTGTGGTTAAAAATTTAAAAAAAGAAACAGTTTCAGAGAAGAAAATAAACTGATTGTTTATGTTTAGTCTTGCTTTCTTTTGTAGGTAGCGGTTACACTCACCGCCAGCACTGGAGAAAGAAAAGTAAAAGTTGGTCTAGATCCAATGTTTTTCTTGTTTCATTAACAGTGGAGACCACACGCCGCCACTGTTCCTACACCTCCAGCTTAATTCCAGTAGATCTTGAATACACTAAACACCTCGGAAGGTTGATCCATGAACTCAAATTATTTTTGGACAAATTACTAAAATTGTGAAATTTGGGAACCTAATGTTTATTGTTTTGTATAATATTTGGACTATTTGGACACTATTGAATATCTTGTTCGATTTAAAACATATTATCATGTTTTGCCGAACGTGGTTTTAGTTAAATTTTCAAATGTTCAGATAACAATTTTGCAATTAATTTTGATTTCCCCACCTTGTTTCAGATAACATAATAAAAGTTTGATAATTAAAGTTAAAAAAAAATACACAATAAATCCACAATAATCTATAAGCATGTGAACAATAGAATACAGTGTGTTTTTTAGAATTTTCTATAATATAATAATTGTTTAGTGGTTTAGGATTGCAATAATGTTAACACCTCACACTACATTGAGGTGTTGTCAACATTAACCAACAACATCCAAAAATATTCAAATATTATCAATGTTACCCTTCACTAATCACATCTTTCGATCAACCTTAATATTATCTTAGTTTTTCAATTCTATCTTCCATCTACTTTCCATCCAAATCTGCAAGCAAAATCCATTGAACACCCACATGGAAGCTCTAGAATTTAAAGATTAATTAAATTTATCATTTAAGAATAAAAAATAATGATAAAAAAGAAAGTGTTAATTTAAACTAAGTATTTTGAATCTCATTTAATCTTAAAATATTGAAACAATATATAAAAATTTACGTTGAAATAATAAAACTCAAAATTGAATCCAATTAAAACTCAAAATTGAAGAAGTTTAAATTTTAATTTTTTTAGGTTTTAATATTTTTTCAATCTTTCATTACCAACTTTTTTTAATCCCACTCTAAATTTAACAAAAAACTAAAATCTTAAAGTTTTCACTCAATGGAATTCACTTAAAAAAAAATAAAGATACAAGTAGAAGAAAAAAATTCTAAATAAAAATATTCTTATCACTTAAATTTTGGTGAGTCTTGGATTTTATTTATCTCATTCTTGTATCAGGATCTTTCTTCAAAGATTTTTCATATATTTTTCATGTATCAACGATTTTGGACGGAAAACAAATGGAAGGATATGATTGAAAATCCTCAATGACATTAAGGGTAAAATTGATGGATGCTAGCATTGATAACAACCCAGCAGGTCTTTTTGTGTGCACGATTTTGCAACAAGAACCACTGAACCTTCGTATAGGCCTTTGAAGAATGTAGGACCCGGTTTAGGCAGCTAGGGAGGAGTCCTTTTAATGCAAGGTGGTGCTTGAACATCGATCGAGTGGCTACGAGGTAGGCCACGAAAATCCAACATGTTTTAAGGCTCCAAACTACAATCAGTTCTCTTATCTTCTGAAGATGAGGTGAATCTATCATTTGGGTTTCTTGTGGTTTTTTGGCCCTTCACTTGGATATCTGAGGATAACAGTCACTCTCTTTATTTATTTGGTACATATATAAAAACCTCCAAATGTCTTCCTTTCTCTTCCTTGCGCTTTTTGCATCTTGTTTCTTGTCCTATATTTCCTTCTCTTCCTAGTCTTTGTTTCTTCCTTGGTTTCCTCTGTTTTGTCCCCT
>Ga0307515_10012040_pt1 | contig 16329 bp, 2 predicted proteins | sample 17_EM_MG_FD_194513 | JGI IMG/M metagenome (GOLD analysis project Ga0307515, IMG submission 194513) | Populus trichocarpa ectomycorrhiza microbial communities from riparian zone in the Pacific Northwest, United States - 17_EM | ecosystem: Host-associated > Plants > Roots > Unclassified | place...
CTTCCCCCCCTCCTCATCCCCCCCCCCCCCCCCCCCCGGGGGCGGGGGGGCTCCGGGGGGGGCCCCGGGGGGGGTTTACTGGGCCCTATGGGGCATTTATAAAAGTTTTGCTAACCCTATAGGGTAGTTATAAAAGTAATTATATAATAAAATAACATACCTTATTACGAAAGTAAAACTTCTAGATAAATAATATTAACCATATCCGTTTAATTTGGGGGAAGTAGTATAGATATACTATTTACGGTAATAACCTAAGATAGGGCAATATAGAGCTAACTGTGAGTAAAAACCGGTATCTATAAATCAACGCCTATAAAGTTAAAGGACTAGCCCTATAACTTATTTATAGTTATAATAAAGCATAGCTGGATTAGAAACTGCCTTCTACTAATAATAAACGGTAGTTCTCCCTCTATAGAGGTAAGCTTAATATAAGGGATTAGCCGTAGCTGCTTGTAAAAGCTGCCGCTAAGTATCTAAGCTTTAATATAGCGCTGGCCTAAGCGCGTAATAACCATACGGGTGCCATTATAGAGCCCTTCCTTAGGGTAGAGGTTCTGTAAAAGGATTATGGGCGCGCTTACCTTTAGGGAAAGCTTTAACGGAGGTAGGCTATTGGGGTTAAATGTCTATAGGAGCTCTGCTAGCGGCAGTTCTATATAATCTTCTTCTCTATTTTACTCTATAGAGTCCATAAAATAAAAGGTACTTAGGGAGCTGTAGAGCCGCGTAAGGATAGCCGCGTTAATCTTAGCTATAGTATTATTATAAATAGTTAGGATAGTGTGATCGCGGAAGGTATTAGGAGTAGTATATACCTAAGCAAGCAGTTACGGAGGGTATATATAGCCGTAAAAGGGTTCCTAGGACTAGAGTAGGGCTATACTAGGCGGGATACTAATGCTACCAGCTATAGCTGCATTGTAGGATAAGCCTTATACCCAAGCTGCGAACTACTAATTTATTTTACCCTAGTGGACACGTATATTTAACCGCAGGGATAGTATATAGAAGGTAGGCTAGAGGAACGACCGCTATAGGCAGGCACCTATAAGAGCTGCGCGGTTCCCCTACGGGACGATAGGTAGTATCTAAGTAAAGTTACCGCCTAGGATAGTAGGGAGTCTACTAAAGGTAGAGTCGTTAAAACGGACGTCCGTAAGTATACGGTGCACGGCTTTAAAGTAGTAACGGTGCTGTATTAGCACCTTATCCTAGATAAGCAGAGAGGTATGGCATAGAAGCTTAGTAAGATTTAACCTTTTAGAGACATTATAAGTAGACTCTTTATATAGATTAAAAGGTATCTAAAAACGAGAGTGGGTAGTATAGCTACTGGGTAGTAAAAGGGCTGTAATAGTAGAAGAAGCTACGCAAAGAATAATCTTACTATATAAGCGGTAGTAGTGGCAGAGGTAGTAATAGAGAAACGTTTTACCGGTGCCTATAGGGCCCTAGAGAAAGAAGCGGGCTATTTACGGATTGGTATCTATAGCAGCAATAATAGTATTAAAGCACGCTACCTAATCCGCATTTAGCTGCTAGCGTAGCTTAGTAAACTGGCGTTCTTCTTCTATACGGTTATATTGTAGTAGCTCCGCTATAAGAAGCGGGTTACTTCCCTTAGTAATAACACCCTACTAGTACTGGAACTAGGGTAGGCTATAGTCCATAAGTGATTTCTGGTAATCTGTAAGTATCTAATAGATAAGGTATAGGCCGTAATTAAGATAGGCGTTATCGTCCTTAGTAACTATAGGAGGAGTATTAGGTTAGCGGGCTAGAAAGTATGGCAGATTATTATAAATAGACTGTTTAAAGCGGTCTTATAAAGTAACTGGCTCTATAATAGGGCTATAATCTAAAGCGGTTATGAATAAGGAGCGTAGCTAGGCGCTAATAGTAAAAACGGTAGCCTCTGTTAAGTAATTAATCTACTTATAGTTATTTTCTAGTAGCCTTAGGGCTATGTAGGCGGCTTAGAAGGTCAAATAGATTATACTAGTAATAGTACGGAGGTCCTTAAAGGAGGTAGGGCTGGGAACGGATATTAGTAGCAGCCGTAAGTAGAACCTCTCCCCTATAATAGGGCTGTAGTAATATATACGGCCTATTACAGTGCCTTACTAGTAAGGACGCTACTCCTAGCACTTTATATAAAAGACGTGCCGCTTAAAGAAGTCTTAATATAGCTAGTTATAGTTATTGTTATACTCCGCGTTATACCTAAAGAAGGCTGTTAAGGTAGAGTAGGAAAGCTCAAGGCGTTGCTAGATCTCCTCCCTAGACTAGTCTAGCTAAAAGTATATAGGCTACTCGCCTAGAAGGTGCACCGCAAGCTAGATTATAGGAGGAAACTCCTTATAAACGGGAAACTTAAATAGCCGCCAGATAGCCTTAGAGGGGCCAATATAATAGCCCTATAAATACTAGTTTACCTCATTACCGTCTATAAGCCATAAAGTGGTACGGTCGTTCCCCTTATATATATACTTATAGATATACTTAACGGACTTTATAAAGGCGCAGACCTTAATATTTATATACGTATAATACTTTATAGTTAGATATAGAGAGTATAGAATAATTTAGCGGTTATCTATTTTAAATGTAGCCCCCCCTAGTAAGCGGATAGACTATAACCGCAAATTATTACAACGGCGGTATTCTAGATAGCCGTCCTTATATATAATAGTAGTAGGGTTAAAAGGCTTAGGGTACCGCTTTAAGCAGGTTAGCGGAAGGCCTGGCCCTAGGGTAACTATATAGGGAGCTCGCAGATTCCAGAAGCCGTAAGGGCTGTAAACCATTATTAACTTTACAATCTTAGTAAGACGGCTAGTAGGATCGTCCTCTAGCTACGGAAGCTCCGCGGATATAAAACGGTCGATAACAGCTAGGTTTAGCAGCCTATCGCGGTTATGCGGATATAAAAAGAGCAGTAGGTACAAATAGGGTAGGCCCTATTTCTGGTACTTAATAGTTTAGACGGAGCCGCGGTACTAGCCAAAGATCTGCTTCTATTTTAGGTTATAAAAGAGGTAGGTAAGCTTTATACGGAAGACGTATATAACCAGATCGGGCCTATCTATAGCAGTCTGGCTAGGTAGTAGCTCGTAGGTAATCTTATCCTACTTAGGGTTAGCAGTAAACGTAAGAAATATACTTAGACGGCCATATTTACGGACAATAGCTATTAAATCCTAATAGTACTGTCTAATAAAGCGATCTCCGCTAAGGAAACTAGATGGAAGGACTATATAGTAGCCTAATAATTTAGGGTCTAGATTATAGCGGGTAAGAGTATTCGCAACACCATTATATAGCTCCGCGTAGAGGGTTATTTAGTTAGAGCGGATCTAGGTAAGCTTATTCTAATTATATAGCGCCTATACATCTATAATATACTACTAAAATAGCCGGTAGTAGGTAAAAGGGACTAACCTAGAGTTGTTATAGACGTGCAGGTAGAACTAAAAGTATGCCTACTATGTTAAACAGTCTTGCTAATAGGCTTAATTAGAGTTACGTAGCTAGAGACCCTAGTGCTAGCCAGTATCACTACGAGAGAAGAGTAGCACGTAGTGGAGCGGCATATATGCGGCATGCGTTAGGTTAATACAGCAGTACTACGGCTGCTTATTAGGCGCATAACGCTCCGCAAGCATAATATCGCGGAAGCTGGCATTACCGTACTTATTTAGTATAATAACGGCTACCTTGTTACTCGTTAGGAGGTTCTTATAGCGTTAATTAGCACTAGCCTCTAAAATAAGCCGCATCTATAGGTTTAAGATAATCCGTAACGGGGCCGTTATAGGCTAAGCCTAAAGCTGTTCCCTTATGGTTTAATAGAGGGCAATAAAAGGGTTCCGTTCCTTAGATAATATAGCAGTAAGGTATTATAGAATAGTTATATCTAGCTAGGTATTAGGATAGGCCCGTAGCTAGATATCTATAGTATAACTAGGGTTATAAAAGTATAGCTAGGTATACCGCGGAGTAATATTAGCAAGAGGCTCTAGTGGGCCCTATAGATGGTAAAGCTTACTATATATCTGGAAGTAATTTAGGCCGCCCTAGGCTATACTATAGTTAGTAACGGTATAGTTTACAGATATAAAAGTTAATACTGCATTATATGCGCGGAGCTACTCCCTAAACTGCCTAGCAGAAGTACTACGGGACTCTAAAAAATCGCGTAGATTTTTTAGCGGAGGCTAGAATAGAGGGAGGTTTATATTACCGTACTTATAGCAGGCTTTAAAGCGTGGATTTCTGGCCGGTAATATACTAATACATTTATTAATCTAATATAGGGCCGCGTAGAAGTTATAAGCAACGTCTATAGAACTAAGATCTAGCTGCTCTGTAATATGGTAGATAGTAGTAATAGGACTATAATCTAGCTGCTCCGCAATAGGGCGGACTATAGTAGGTCGCGGCTAGATTAATACGGGGGGTTACGGCTGGATTAACACGTGTAGTTGCGGCTGGATTAATATAGGTGGTATAAGGGGAGGGGTAGCGGCGGCGGAAGTAGTAGCGGAAGTAGTAGCGGCTGTAGTTTAGTTTATAGGCTGCGGAAGGTCCGCTAAAGGTCGTTAGGACCGCCTATTTCTTTTCTCCTATATATTAGAGTTAAAAAGGTAATAAATTAAAAAGAAATTAAAGAATTAACCCTATAAGAGTTATAGGTCTTATATAGAGCTCCACAACGGTTTACTATAAAGTTAGTAAAAGAGTAGTACTAGTTACACTTAGTGCAAAATATACGATCGGAAGGCATTTAGGCGGTAGGTAGGAAGTAGTAACTAGGGTAGAAGGTAGAAAGTAGTAAGGGGTAGAAAAAGGTCGTAAGGTCTTAAGGTCTTAAGGTCTTAAGGTCGCGAATTTACAGAGCCTATAAAGCTCTATATAGAGCTCTAAATCTTTATATTAGTATAATATTACTAAACCTTAGGATATTTAAATAAAAGTGGTACTATTATGGGAGGGTACGACCTCTCTAAGATGGAAAGTCACGGTGCTGTCAGTCTGTCAATCGGTCGGTCAGTCGGTCAGTCAGTTAGTCAGTCAGTCAGTTAGTCAGTAAGAAAGAAAGAAAAGAGTGTATTTCCGGTAACTAGTAGGTTTGTGATATGTATATATATAAGGGAAAAAGGAAGGAAGCCGAAGGCTTTATAAATATATGAAAATGCCAAGACAGTAGGCGATATCCAATCTACACCACTACACTATTTTAAAGCGCTTTATAAGCTCTATAAATCTATACTAATAGAAATTTTATTTAGGTAATATTAAAGGGTACATCGTAAGTGTAAGGGTTTATCGCTTGGTCGCGAATTTAATGGGGTAGTACATCCCTTATTAGGTAGCTAGATAAATTTTTTAACTAATCTACACTCTTAGCTCGACCCAAATTCAGTATATGCAAGATAATAGGGAAAAAATAAAAATACTAAGAGAGAGGTTCTTCCCTAGTATATGCTAAGCGGACCTATGGGATATTAGTAGTTAGGACTACCTCTAACTGCTAGAGATAAGCTAGATAGTCTCCTTAAAGGAAATAAAGGATATAATATAAAAACTCCTTATAAGTAAAGCGGTAGGGCTAAATAGGATCCTAAATAAGCTAATTAAAGCCGTATTAGAAGCGGTAATAGCACTACTAGCTAATATGGTAATAATATACCTCCTTAAAGGCAAGCTACTAGAATGCTGTAAAGAAACAACTATAGTTATCCTACGAAATGCAAATAAAAAGGACTACTTCCTCCCAGGAAGCTACTAACTAGTCACCCTTAAAAATACGCTAGGAAAGCTCCTAGAAAAGATAGTAGCAGAACGCATATAAGAAGCCGTAGAGGAGTAAAGTTTACTACTATAGACGTAAATAAGCGCAAGAAAGAAACGGTTAACCCTTTTAGCCCTCTCTCTAATTACCTTAAGCGTTTAGGTAGTGTGGCAAGCCCGCCTAGGCTATATAGTATCTATATTAAGCCTAAATATTAGCAAAGCTTTAACTATATATTACACAAGAGACTTATATAGATCCTATAAAAGAAGGGCCTACTAAGCTAGATAGTTAACTTTATTTAAGCCTTCCTTATAAGACGTACTACTAAAATAGTATTTAAGGGTTACAAAAGTAATATAATACCAATACCTATAGGTACCCCCTAAGGATTACCCTTATTACTAATCCTATTCTTTTTCTTTATATTTAAGTAACTAGAGACATTTAACAATAACTAAGAAATAGTAGCCCTAGAATTTATAGACGATATAAACCTAATTATATAGGGAGATATAGCAGTAGAAAACTATATAAGGCTAAACTAGGCATATAATAGGTATAGTACTTAGGTAAAGCGATATAGCATTAAAATCGCATTAGATAAATACTAGCTTATTTACTTTATAAGGAAAAGGAGGGCAACTAACAACCTAGTATTAATAGTAAGTATATAGGGCTGCGAAGTAAAACCGGAAGCTACCCTTAAGGTCTTAGGAGTTTAGGTAGACGCTAAGCTAAACTAGAACGTATATATTATATAAGCGACTTATAAGGGAGCAGCAGTATTTATAGCGGTATTATAAATTACAGTATTAACCTAGGGACCCTTATTTAGATATATATAACTACTATATACAGTAGTAGTAAGGCTAGCAATACTATACGGTACCTAGATCTGGGGTATAAGACTAAACGGCAAACTATTAGCAAAAAGCTCTCTAGCACCGCTAGAGAAGCTATAAAATTAATGCCTACGTAGAATTATAGGGGCCTATAAAAAGATACTATATACTACAATAGAATGTAAAGTAGTAGTACTGCTACTAGATATATATATAGAAGTAAGGGCATCTACGGTATAAGGCCACCTAGTAAAGAAGGAGATATACTAGATAGTAGAGCGTATATAAGGAGCAAGGGCCCCCTAAAGGGGCACTATGCCCAAGCTTATAAGTTAAGAAGCCCTCTGCCTATAAGCGGTAGAGAGAGAATAGGAAATAAGAGAGCTATTATAGCACTAAGCGGAGACCTGGCGCTACGCTAGTAGAGCACTATAATAATAAAAAAGGATAGAGGGCTACTAGTATAAGTGGAGATCTACTATATGCATCGCAAGATAGGTAGATAATAAGTAGAAACGACACTAGAAGAAGGCAGTAAAAGCTAGAGAGGAACTATGTAGAGCACCCTATAGATAATACCGACTCTCCCCCTATATAAAGGACAGATAAAGGTAGAATCTATAGCCGCTTTTCTATTATAGATAGAGGTCCTAGGACTAAATATATGGCTAGTAAGCATCTATATCCCAAATATTACACTATATTACACGTGCGGATAGGCCATATAGTTAGTACGCTATATAATACTCTTCTGCACCTACTATACAGTAAGAGACTAGCTATTTACTAGGGTAGGGGCATAAATAATATTACCTAAATGCTATCTATAAGTAGGGGCCTATAAGTAATAGCACAATAGTTTATAGGTTAAGAAGTCCTTTAGTAGTTCTAGATAGTATATAAGATCTAATAGGAGGATATAGGAGGATGCGCCCCCTTTTAGCCCCTTAGGGACTAGACCCCCCTACTAAGCCAAAGGTAGCCTATAGGCGACTTACTAAACCCTTTTATTACCCCCTAGACCTTCTAAAATACCTTAAAAGTATGGTATAAAAGGTAGATATAAAATAATAAAGGTAAATAGGCTAGGCGTAAGCGGAGCGCGAAAGATTAGCTAAAAGGATATACCTAAGTTTTTCCCTAAGAGGGATTTTTCCTATAAATAGAAGGTAAAGGCCTATATAGACTTAGTAAAGGGACTAAATTGGGCAATAAATAGAATAAATAATAATAATAATAGTATATTAGTATATTACATTCCTACATTCCTATATTTTTATATTCTAAACTTATAATATAACTATACTTATTAATAGTATTAACAGCTCCTAGTTTAATACCCAAAAAATATCCGCAATAGAAATTATAAGCTGGTACACTATCGCGGTATACGGGATCGCTATCTTACCTCTTCTTTATATAGTTTTTTGCTCCCTATTAAAGCTCTTAATTATATACCTAATTTTCTTTCTTTTTAAATATATTATCTATCCTTACATAACAATAAAGCTTAGAAGATTATATCTTACCTACTAGCGCGAGTTCTCTTTTATGGTAAAAGTGACTCTAGCAAGTATTATCTTATTTACTACTTATATCGCTGTAAATGCTCTGGCTATCATAATTAAGGCCAATTCCGTTGCACTAATAGGCACTTAGGCGGCTCTTGTATGCACTACCAATCTTACCTTACTTCTTCCTAGATCCTCTAGTATTACTACAGATAGTTTATATCTATTTCTTTGGATATATTAAAAGGTTTATCAATATATTAGGCTAATAACCCTAATCTAGGGAGCGATTTATTTAATAATAACACTTCTCTCTCACAATAAGGCCCAGCTAGATTATTTAGGAATTACCGGAATTATTATAGGTATAGAGCCGCTATATATTATATAAAGCTTACCATCTTTCTATATAAGCAGGATCTACCCTAATTTTAATTTATATAACTTTATTACTACTATTCCAAACTTGTATTTATAAGTTCTTTTTTACCTCCTACTTTTTCCTAACTATTACTATAGTTATATCGCTATGGCTTTACATTAGCCCCGCTAAGATAATATCTAGAATCTATCTTACTATAGGCACTAGACTTTAAATCCTCCTTTAGATATATAGGCTAGCTTATTAGATATTTTAAAACCATATATAGAGTAAGCCACAGCCGTCTATAGTTGTTACTAAAGGCTTTAGCGGCCTCTATATTACTATAACATTACCTAGGCTATAGAGGTGTGAGGTAAGGATATGGATAGGGAGTCCAATGATAGAACAATAGGTATATTGTATAGACAGAGACGAATCCTTAAGGGAAAAGGAGGAGTCTGTGTGCGAGGTAGGAAGGGTTTTCCCTAGGCACGTGCAGAGCACGTGCCTCATGGGCGAGTCACCCCTGGGTTGCCCCAGGGTCGCCCGTACCTTGCGGCTCTATAACTATCTACTTAGGTTTCACCTGATAAGAGGCGAGGCCCAGGATAGTATATATATCTTTCCGCTCCTAATATAAGCATCTTTTTAGGGCTTTAACGCCATCTATTTATAGTATTTAAATGGCCTTTTAATAATAGCATCTCCCTTCTTATTTAGCCTAAGAGGGGCTTTATAAAACAACTACTCTAGGCATCTCTATAAAAATCAAAATTAAAGAATATCGTGGCCCTGTCTATATTAAAGGCCCGTATAAATTACAGCACAATTTTAGAGAGTATAGAACGGTTATTATATTTATAAGCAGCTTTAGGATTGCTAGTTACGTTTTATATATTAAGGATCTTATACAGAGATACCGCCTATTTAAGATAAAAACAAGAGATATTATACTCGTTTGGTGTTTAGAAAAAGGTTATAAGAAATAGTCCCACTATAAGAAATCTGCTAATTGAAATAACTAGCTAAGTTAGAGTTAATTAGAGATTCAATCAACCCATTACTTAAGGATAATAATAAGGATAATATAAAAAACAAAAGGGAACTAGGTTTTAGTTATAAAGTAAATAATCCCGGTTAAAGGCCTAAAGGGTTAGGTAAAAAGGTAAGCTCTTTTTTTCACCAGGGTGGATATTAGGCTAATAATAGTCGTAAAACATTAATGTTTATACCTATAAAGATAATAAAACGCCGTTACAGGTGCGCTAGGGGAGGAGATAAGTAAAAATCAAGGGGTAACTAAATATACTGAAAATAATTCATACTCTTCTAGAGTCGCGAATAGGTAGGATTATAATCTTTAGTAAGTTTAAACTATTATATAAATCTCTATGCTAACCTTAGATCTATAGTAAGTGCGAATAAAAGTATACGCACTACTATACGCAATGCCGTGTCCTTAAAAATGTATAATAACGTGCGACTAATAGAGTTAGACTTCTAGCCAAGTAAGGTAAGTAATATAAAATATAAGTCCAGCGGTCTAGAATTCGGATATTATAAGATTATATAAGAGCTATTCCGGAATAAAATTTGTCTATTAATGGCGACATACATTATAGAGACTGGTATATAGTTGCTTACTAAACTAAATTCTTTATACCATCCCTTACGGTATATACTTTTTAAAAATGTCCCCTAATCCCTAAAATACTAGCTAAGCTTCTTTAATAAGACCTTATTTCTAAATAAACTTATTAACTACTTTATAAAGACTATTAACTAAACCCTTAGAAGTTTCCAACGTATTAACTACTAAAAGGCGCTTAACCAACTCGTCCACGCTAAGATTAACTGCGCTAAGAAAATACTTAATTTGCAACTTCTGCGCTATTTACTCTACTATATCTTAAAACTACTAGGCGAAACCAAAACAATCTTAGTAGAATTTAATCTCCAATCGTAAATAGCCGTTCTCCTTAGTAAGCTCCTTAAGGCGATAACTTAAATCCAACTTTAGGGCGCTTTTAGCTAACTATAACCGTTAGTTTTAAGCCTCTAATACAATCGTACTTCCATTTCTACCTCTAATTCTATAATTAATAGCATTAACCTTAATTAATCTTATAGGTGGGTATATTACCTATTACTAATATCTCCTAGTTATTTATAAGAGAGGCATAGCGTAATAAAGTTAAATTAGATAAGGCGAGTATAATAATATTAGTATTAAATACTTTATAAACTTCGGGCATTATCTTAACTAGTGAAATTATTACTGGCCGGCATTAACAGTTATACTAGCAGGAAATTAAGGCGGCCTATTTTGCATATAGCCTAAACAAGCCAAAGCGATATAGTCAGCTAATAGAATGGATTTGCCCCGACCAGTTACCCTTTTCCCTACTTATGCTAGTAGTCTTAAAACACTAAAAGGCGGCATTTTTAAGTAAATAAGAGATTATAAAGATACGGCTAGGCGGGGCCGTAAGCGTAGACTAGAAAGCCAAAAGGCTTCTATATTATTTAAGTTGTTATCTTCTATAATTAAGCCATCTCCGCCAAAACTAGAAGATCCTAATAGGTACTATACAGGAATTTATAAGTAAGAGAAGATATAGATTGCGCAAGAAGTTGTATTACCCTACTAAGTGGTTAGAATAAAGCGAAGTTATAATAGAGAAGTATTTCGGACAAACTATAAAAACCTTCTTAATATGCTTAATTCATTTTACTACAACGGATCACTATTTACTATCTTTAATCACCCTAAAATCACTCTAGCCTAAGTATTTAGTTACCCTATAAAACCTAGGAAGCCTAAGATTGCTACAATTACTAAAGAAGTACGCTATTACCCAGTCTGACGAATTTTTATACTAAGAAAGTTCAGGTACTATAAGCAGTTCTCTACTTAGAAAAAGCAGGGTTCTTTATACGGAATTTCGACATTAAAACTATCTTTATTTCTAAGCATAATGGATTTATAAAACTCGGTATACTTATATTCTTAAGTAAACTTATAATTAAATGCTAAATATAATTAGCAATAGATAAGAATATCATCTATATAAGCAAGGCCTCTAAAGTAAGCACTTTAGGATAGTTATTAGTCAGTATAATAGAACCCCACAATATCTGCAAGAGCCCCTTTTAGCTACTTTACCCTTTTAAGTAGACCTCTAAGGCCTAGAGCTTCCTTTAAAACACTTTATATGTTTTATATAATAATCTACAAAACGTATATTTATCTAAGTAACTTTTAACCTCTACTAACCCTATTAGGCGAAGTTCTTATTATATTTACCCAGTCTAAAGACTCTAGCTTAGTATGCTATTATAGCAAGGCAATTGGCAAAATTAAGCTTATAGGAATTTAGTAATAGATTAGAAGAAATTAAGGAATCTTAGTATAATGAAAATATGTAGTAATTCTAAGTTTATAGGTTTTACGCTATAAAGATTCCTTATTTAATCTACGAGTCCACTTTTTACCTCTTCCCTCTACCTCGTCCACTGTGTTAATCTCAATTATTTTCACTAAATTGGCTATCTCTTGTTGCGCGTCTTCGAGCTATCTAGTTAACTCTTTTACTTCCCTCTATAAGCCCAGCTTCGCGTTAATAATCGTGTCCATCTAGGTTTATAGGCATAACTTAGGATTTACAGAGTAAACAACCTCTTAGAGGATTGCGACCTTTTAATCTATAATTGCTTTCTCTATTAGAAGGTCTAATATTATTAGTACCACATTTAACCCTCCTTTGGGCTTCTTACCCCAAAGTTAGGCAATTTCGACTTATAAGCCGTCCGCGATATTACTACTCTTTTTTGCAGCTTTATAAGCGCAATCTATAACCCTCTCGGTATTATCCCGTTTAGCTTTAGCCCTTTTTAGCTTTGTTTCTAATTCTTTACATCTTAATTTTATTAAGTATATAATTTCTTTATATTAAGCCCAGTTTATCTCTAGCTTATCCTAAGTTACTCCTAAAGCAACCTAAATACTCTTAAGGTCACATTTAGCTTTCTTAAGGTTACTCTTAGTTTAGCGAAGACATTCTTTAGCTAAATAGTAGCGTTCTTTAGCGTACCTAACGCGGTTATAATACTCTATAAACTAATCCTAATAAGTTATTAGGTACGGGCCCAATATCTATAAGGTGGATGGTTAATAAATATTTAAATATAGTAACCTAGATCCTTACAGTCTGGGCCTAGGCTAGCTAGTATATCTATATATAATAAACTTAAGAAGCTATTAGAGAATATAGTCCGAATTTAGGTCTCCTCTTAAAAAGTAGGATTTTATATACATTCGCGCTAGCATATTTATACCTATAGCGAGTCTCACGCATTAAGGATTAGTATATTTATTTAACTAATTAACTGCCCTCTATAAAATACAGTATTTTATTTTTAGAATATATAAAAACGTTTGCAGAAGAGCTCTTCTATTTACTATAACTATAAGTCTCCGCTAGTATAACCATCCTTATAGATTAACCTATAGCAGTATTCCTTATAACCGCATAGCAGATATAGGAATATATCCTCCGTAATCTACAATCTAGAGTTAGCTTATTAATAAGGATAGTGTTATTTACAACCTACACTAGATATAGAGAATCTGGCAGTAAGAAAGAATAGATATATTTAATTAAGCTAAGTTAAATTATTCGCCATCTCTAATTAAGCCAGTTCGTCGCTAATTGGGGCATTGTATTAAAAATTATATACAGTATTATCCCGCATAGGTTTTGTGTTATTTCTCACCTTTTTCTTCTTTACGTTTCACTTTTTCTTCTTATTTATCTACTTCCACTTACCACTTAGGCCGTCCTTACTTCTTTCCCTACTAGATTCTACCTCACTATTATACTTCTTTATAATAATTACCTATAACAGATTCTCATTCCTAAGCTTAAGGCGTTTAAGGAGTTATACTTCCTTTAGGTAATAAAACAAGCGTTAGTTTTAAGATTCCTCCATAATATAACGAATGTTAGCATGCAAAACGATACCCTAAAGTACTATAAAATAGAAAACGCCTATTCCTTTACTCCTAGGACGTTTTTATTACACTATTATTTTAAGTCTTATTATTACCATACAGATAATAGTGCGGCAATTCCACCCATGACCAGCTATTGACATTTTTTTAATACTTACCCCGCTTCTTCGGCCGTAATCTATAGCATTTTACTAGTATTTACTAAAGCTAGTAGCGGCATCTAAAACTGGCCGAAATCTTTAGTTACTAATTACATTAACCTATAACACGAGGGAGGCTATAGAAGCATTTTTTCGCGCCTAAAGCGAGTATAAAATTAACCGGCGAAGTTTACTATTTTCTCTGTTAGTAATATAGAAGCCTTAAATTACAATAAGCTATTCCTTAAGCCGAGTACCACTAATTTAGTTAACTTTGATTCCATTAAATCTGTTATTAGTTTTAATATTCCGGACCTACTAACTCTTCCAGAGCTCTCAGAATTTAACTTAAATTAAGATTGGACCTAAAACCTTAATACTTTCGCCAATTAGCTATTTAGCAAGCTTAAATTAGAACCTATAATAGGATTAAGGCTTAAAAATAGTTCTACTAACCCTACCCCTACACCTATATAGTCAAAAAGTTATAAATTAGGAGATTGTATATTAGCGACATCTCCCTATATTATAAAGGAGCTATATAACCTACAGGAGCAAATATAAAACCTTAGATTTATAATATAGAATAAGCTTAACGCTATAAAAAGGAGTGTAATAGGGGCATAGCATTATATTAACAATCTTATCCTATAGACTACTAAGGTGTACTAGACATTAACAAACTTTATATTAAGGGCATTAATAGGCCAAAAAAAGGGTAGCGATTGGAAAAGGTTTGCGTCATTAAATAATAGGTGACATTATAAGCATATAAAGGATTATAGCTGCTAAAATTATAACATTATTTAGAAATCACTTTAAACCATTACTTCCTATTATGCCTAGTATTAGATAGGAACCCAAACACATAGCTATTATACTATTCTTTACCTTTTAAAATCAATCTCACGTTAAATACCTTAACTATTTAAAACGTATAACAGGATCAAAGCGTTTAGTAAATGCGATTTAAAATAAACTATAAAAGATTTACAATAATCATAAACGTTTATAGGATAAGGAGACGAAATAGCAGGTCAAAGAAGTAAATTAGTAGATTAGTAATTACGGAGTATTATAAGCAGAGCTAGAGAAATAGGGAAATAACTTAAGGTAATTATTTAAAGAGCTAGCGAGTAGGAAAGCATCTAAACGTTAAACAATTTTACCAGACAATGAGCTTATAAGCGCCCTAGCATTAAAGCTAGGGTTAGGGCTTTGCTAGTTATAAAAGGCGTAAACTTTTAAAGCTAAGGCTTATAGATACCTACAGTGCATAAGTAAGCGAATAGATAACCGCCTATAGGGCTTCCTTATAGGATTATCGGAATATTAACACCGCACTATATTTTATAAGGGTACCTTTTCTATTCGACGGCGTAAGCCTAAACTAATAATAAAGAATACCTGTTTATTAAAACTAACACTCTATACTATACTTACCAATCTATAATCTTTACAAACCCCGCTGTTTATACAAGCTATATATCTAAAGTTAGTATTTTAACTAGATACGCTAAGATGCTATATATATAGCGTTAACTATTTACGTCTTTTAAGTATTCTATATATACTAGAGAACTAGTAGTTAGTTATATATAATACTTAGTCCGTAAATAAAAATTATAGTTATATCTTAACCCGCAGTCCATTATATTCAGAAAAGTAATTATAATATCCCTACTTATTCTTGCGCTGTGTTCCGGAAAGTGTAGCGTATTTACACTTTATAAGTTTTCTTAAAATATTAGCGATATATAAACTAACTAAAAATTTATAGCGTAGGTAAATAGTACTATAAACACTATCGCATTATATAATCTAAGCTTAGGATTATTAGCTAGCACAAACCTATCTACTATAGCGACATTTAATGCGACTTTAACCTTATAGAGGACGAATTGCCTATCTTTAAATACATCTACTAGGGCTTTTTACAGCTCCATAACAAATTAGACCACTCTCTCTACAAAAAAAAGCGTCCTAAAATCCCTAGGGACACTATTATTCACTATAATACCATTTTCCACGTCCTTAATACCCTCCTTAACATCATTTTTCATACCTACAACCTCTATAACGTTCTCCATCCTATCTTCGTCGCCATACTTTACCTCTTCTGCAATTTCCTTATTCTTTACAAATATATCTACTGTACTATCTCCCTCCAGTCCCTTCTTACTCCCTACATTCCCTACGCCTTCTACACTATCATTAACACTGTCACCATTCTCACTATCGCTATCACCCTCGCTAAATTCAGCATAGCTATTTATAACAAGTACTATAACGCGTTAAACAATACCCCTAACCCTAGTATCTATTATATCCTTAAATATAGTACCTAAATTATCTAGTACCCTGAGATCAACTTTACCAAGCGCCCAAATTTCTTCTATAGTAGCTTCAAATTCTAGGGTCTCTTCCTATCTACGGCCTTTGTCTAATTATACCGTTATTAAGTCCCTTAAACCCCCGCGTATATCAGCTTTAATTCCATCTATAATAACTATAAGCATAAATTTTGCCAATGCCCCTACCTTATCGTCACTAATAATTACCGCTATTATAGCGACATTTGCTATAGGAGTACTTCTAGTCCTAATTACAATGTTTTACTTTAGAAAACATATTTTATAAAATTATACCCACTAC
>Ga0307515_10012041_pt1 | contig 16328 bp, 1 predicted proteins | sample 17_EM_MG_FD_194513 | JGI IMG/M metagenome (GOLD analysis project Ga0307515, IMG submission 194513) | Populus trichocarpa ectomycorrhiza microbial communities from riparian zone in the Pacific Northwest, United States - 17_EM | ecosystem: Host-associated > Plants > Roots > Unclassified | place...
CTAGTGGACTCCAGTAGTACTGCGATGGCATTTACCAATATGGAGTCTATTATAAGAAAATATAACGTTATAACTAAGAAGCTGTTAGCACCTAGGCTACTATACCTCGCAGATAGCATCCCGACTTTGCTTATTACGGACTACTTTACCGCCTAAATATTAATTGGCCTCTATACTAAAGCTATACTCTTTCTTATTACTAAACTCTTACCTACTACCCTAATTATCTTAGGTATACCTTGGCTCTAGAAGTATAAGCCCCGCCTTAGTTTTAGGGAGCTTAAGATCCGCTTTAACTTAGACTACTACTTTAGAAACTATCTCCTATAGGGGATAGCCGATAGTAGTAGGGACGCCCTATGTAAATACTTAGCACTACTAAGCCTAGTGCCTAGGACTATATATAAAGCCCTAATAGTAGAAGATATTCCTAATAAAGGGGAACCCGTATAGCTGTAAAGTAACAAGATAGTAGAAAACTGGACTACTCTAGCACTTAAGACTAAAACGATGGGCTAGCTAGCCTTACTAAGACTAAGGAAAAAGGTCCGCTTTATACCGCTACTACTAAGAATCTAATGCTAACCTAGATACCCTTTAAACCCTAGCCGCCTAGCTTAATACCTAGAACTAAGCTATATGCTATATACGCATACTATAGCCCGCGTTATAGTAAGGACTAGCTATAGAACTACTAAGACCCGGATAATAGAAACCGCGCCACTATAACGCCTAACCTTATACCTACTCCCCGTACGCCTTATATAAGGCCGCCGCCTAAAAACCGCTCCTAAGAGCCGACTAAGACGAGCCAGCCCTGCCGCGACATTGGGAGAAGACCAAATACGCCCTAATCTGGACAATATTATAAACGTACGCGCCGTAAATTTCGCCTAGTTTTATAAATAAAAAGGCGTAAAAGTAACGAGGATCTATATAGCAGAGCTAGTAGAATTAGTAAAATAAGAAGAACGGAAATAATTAATAGATAAACTCCCTACTAGACTAGTTAAAATACTGGACCTAATAGAGAAATCCTTTCGCCGCTTAGTCGATGGTAACTATATAATAGAAGAAGCCTATAAGGTCTTCCCTAGTCATTTTTACCGCTTCCTTAAGGAAAACCTCTAGACTATAAATACTAAGTTCCTCCGCCGTAAAGTTATAGATATAGATATTAAAAAGTTTATAAAAGGCAAGCCCGCTCTAACTAGGGATGATATTATATAACGCCTCCTAAGGGAACACAGGTACTATATTAAGGGGTTTCTCCTAAAGAATGCCGATAAGCTCCCACTATATCGCCTATAGGACTATAAAATCGAAATTATGCTAGGAAAGTAGCCCCTATACTATAAGAACCGCCTACTCTCTCCTGCCGAGCTTTAATGCATTAAGAAATGGATTAATAAGATGCTTAATAAAGGCTTTATCTAAGAATTAACGTCCCCTACTATAGCCCTGCTTCTACTCGCTGCTAAGCTAAGAGGAGAAATAAGGATCTGCTATAACTATAGAGGACTTAATAACGTCACCATTAAGAATTAATACCCGCTCCCGCTTATCCGGGAGACACTTAATGCCCTATACAGCGCTAAATTCTATACTAAGCTTAATATTATCACCGCGTTTAATAGGATCCGTATTGCTGAGGGCTATAAATGGCTTATAGTATTTATTACCCGCTTTAGGCTCTACGAGATACTAGTAACCCCATTTGGCCTTTATAATGCCCCAGCTATATTCTAAAACTACATTAACTATATTCTTTATAACGCACTAGATAACTATTATATAGTATACCTTAATGATATCCTTATATTTTCTAAAACTTGAGCTAAGCATACCAGGCACGTTAAAGAGGTAATTTGCCGCCTTAGAGCTGCCGGCCTCTAAATTAATATTAGTAAGTTAGAGTTTTACACAATAAAGACAAAGTACCTTGGCTTAATTATCTTAATAGAAGGAATAAGTATAGACTCTAAAAAGGTCTAAGCCTTATAAGCATAGGAGAACCTAACCTTAGTTAAAGAATTATAGCAGTTTCTTAGATTTACAAACTTTTACCGTAGGTTTATCTAAAGTTATTCTGCTATTATTATACCTATAATAAAACTTCTAAGAAAGGACGTTAGATAGCTATAGGGACTAGAATAAGCTAAGTTATTTAAGGCCCTTAAGAGAGCCTTTACTTTAGCACTAGTATTAGTATACTACGACTATATAAAGAAAACAGTGGTAGAGATAGATATATTAAATTAGGCTTCTAGCGGAGTCCTTTCCTAATATAATAATGACGGTAAACTAAAACTAGTTATATTTTTCTCCGTAAAGCACTTTACGCCAGAGTATAACTATAAGATCTATAATAAAGAACTCTTAGCTATTATTAAGGCTTTAGAGGAATAGTGTCCTAAGCTATAAGAGACCAAAAAGCCGTTTAAAATTATTACTAACTATAAGAACCTATAGATGTTTATAACTATTAAGTAGCTAAACTAACGCTAAGTCTGGTGGGCAGAGTTCCTTTTATAGTTTAACTTTATAATTATATATAGACCTAGCAGTAAAGCTACGCTCCCTAACGCCTTAAGCTAACTACTAAGAACAAAACCTAAGGACGCTAATAATAAACGCCTCCGCCACTAAGCCTAAGTTATTATACCGCCCTAGAAAGTTAACCCTATAATCTTAGAAGAATTACTATATAAGTCCCGTAACTCTAATAACGTAGAGTTTATAGCCGCTCTAGACCCTAAAATAGCCGAAAAGTCACTAGATAAGCTAATCCGGTTGGGATACTAGGAGAATAAACTTATAAGAGATATAGTGGCGGCCCTATATAATTAGAAAACTCGCCGTTAGCTAAAGAAGATTAGGAAATTATTTTGTTGCGATAAGTTAGAATACAGTATTGTTAATAAACAGATCTACTTTTACTAACGCCTCTTCGTCCCTAATGCCCTAGACCTCCGCCTAGAAGTTATCTATCGCTCTTATAGTAGCGGCCCCGCTAGTTACCCTAGCCGGGTTAAGACTCTTAACCTCTTAAATCGAATATACTGGTAGCTAGGAATCTCCCAGTTTACGGCTACCTTCGTTAAAGACTATGCCCTATACTTTCGCACTAAAACCCCCCGTTCTACCCTGCCTGGTTTCCTAAAACTACTAGAACTACCTGCTTACCTATAGACCAATATTTTAATTAACTATATTATAACGCTGCCGGTATACTAACGCCACGGCAAGGTATATAAATATATCTTTATTATTATAGACCGCCTAACTAAAATGTAACACCTTATTTTAGTAACAGGACTCTTAACAAAGGAGCTAGTTAATAGCTTTATTAATAATGTATATAAGCTCCACGGTACACCAAGCACGATTATCTCCAATCGCGGTATATAATTTATTAGCGACTTCTGGCAATAACTAAGTAAACGCCTTAAGACAACCTTATAATTAAGCTTAGCCTAGCACCTAGAAACGGACGGCTAAATTAAAATTGTTAACGCTGCCATAAATAAGTACCTCTATGCTTTTATTAGCTTTATATAGGACGATTAGGTTAACTACTTACCGCTTACTAAGTTTACTATAAATAACTAAGTTAACAAGAGCATAGGCATCTCCCCGTTTTTTGCTAACTATGGCTTTAACTCTCGCCTCGGAATCGAGCCTGCTAGTCCCCGCCTACCGATACTATTAGTATAAGTAAAAAAGGAGTTCTTCCGCGCAGACTTTATGGCTAACCACTTTAAGCGGATATTAATACAGCTTAAGGCCCTAGCCTGGATTTTATAATAACGCTATAAAGACAATACTAATACCTATAGGGATAAGAGCGCGTTATTCTACAAAGGTGATATAGTTATGGTTAGCTTAGAAAATATAAAGATAAACAGACCTAAGAAGAAATAGGACGATAAATGGGACGGCCTGTATCCCGTACTTGCAGTATACTAAGGGGTAGTTGTAGTAGACCTCCTAGACCACATCCGAGTAAATAAATCCTTCTATATATCTAAGGTCCGCCTCTAGGCTGCTAAAAAGATCCCTAGCTAAGTAAATATTAATACTATAGAGCGCCGTAATATACAAGGATAAGTAATAGAGAGAGATAATGATGGTAATATAGAAGATAAATAGGAGTTTAAGAAAATCCTTAATATATATAACAAAGACCCCTAAGGCCTAACTTATAAAATTAAATGGAAATATTATAAGGATATAACCTAGCAGCCAGAAGAGGACCTAAAGGGTTACGAATAAGCTGTACAGCGCTTTTATAAGCAATACCCTGAGAAGCTAGGACCCCTAGATTAAGCATAAGATAAGGAAAAGTCACGCTAAGGTTATGGCCGACCACCATATTAAAAATTTATGGTGGTTAAGATGTTATGGAACTTTAACCGCCAGTTAAAGTTATCTAATTGGTTAGAATTCTTGCCAAGAGCGCCACGCGCTAACTTTATTTGTTAAGCCGACCAATTAGGATTTTTAATATTTTTGTAGCAAAAACAGGTAGTCCCGCGTACTGCCTATTTAAAGTTACTTGTTTGGTTTAGGGACCAAACCTTCTGGGAAGGGGAGTACTGTTACGGCACTGACCTAACGCATACTGTTCCTACTATTAGCTAGCCTACTACTAGCGCCTTAGCGGCTGGCCCTACTATTTATATACGATACCCCCTTTTACCTTCTTCTCTTCTTTATAGCACAACGTAGTTATTTAGTCTACTTCATTATAGTACTATGGCAGTAGTAATAGTATCTAATTTCGCTTAAGACTCGCCTAAATTAGTATATAGAGCTAGTAGAATTAGATATAATGGCCGCTAAGAGAAGGGCCTCCTTATACTTTAAAGCTATTTATAGCTTCTCTTCCTTACTAATATTATAATATTTGCTCTAGACTATAATATAGCTCTTATTATTACCTCTATTAAATATAGCGCCTAATATATATAAATAGTAATATATCTTCCTAAAAATTCTTATTAATACTAGCGCTACTAATTAATAGTATAGTGTTTAGGCTAAGTACTTTTATAAAGCTATTTAATAAATTTAATAAAAATTAGAGAGGTATAGAAGGATAAGGCTCAGCTATATATACTTTAGCCTAAAGAGGATATTAAGCTCTTAGATAATTGTTATATTACTTTACTAACTTAAAGAGGTACTAAATCTATATTTAGATAAGATAGCTTAGTATATATATAACAGTTTTAGAATTATAGTAAGCCTATAGATAATTACTATAGAGCTAAAAGTTATTAGCTAGAGTAGGAAGCTAGTAAGCTATATCCTAAATATATAGATAAGGAAATAACTTACTTATATATAAGGCTTATTACGTTACTTTAAAGCGTAGTTAGGAGGACTATAATTAATACTAAGCCAATATCTTATAGTTTACTATTAAGTAACTTATCTTTATAGATAAATCTAGCGCTAACTTAAAGACGGGTATATAAAAGTTAGCTTAAGCGCTAGTAGGCATAACACTAATTCTATATACTCTATGTAATTGTAATAAGCAGCGGGTTAATATTCTACCTATATATACTATTAATGGTATACCAGTATTATTAGTATATAGTGGCTTAATAAACGTAGAAGGATATAACTACTAGATTAAATACTACCTTTTACCTTACTATAATTCTTATCTAGCTTTAAGGTTAGTAGTTATTATAAATAATATAAGCTTCTACTATTTAGGACGGATTAGGTCTCTTTTTACTAAGTATAGTATAGTGCTTATCTATCTACCTATATATTCGCCTAATCTAAATCTAATTAAGGAGTTCTTTAGTAAGTTAAAGAAGTATATTTAATAATATTTTAGGTTATAGAGGAGTAAGTTAGAGCTCTAAGGTAATAAGTTTAGAGACTTCCTACGGTAGTATATAGATACTATAGGTAGAAAGAGTAATAACACTAAAGCTTATTTTAGCTATAGCGGATATATATAAGGAAGGATTAATAGAAGAGTTAGTAAGTTATTAGATCTATTTTTTTAGTAGGAGTTAGATATTGCCTTAGTCGGTTTAATATATTATAGAACTCTTATACAAATTACTAGTAAAATCTATATTTTACCCTAAAATCTTAAGTAGAGCTATACTGGTCTAAAAAATCTACTACTTATTCTCCTTTAAATCCTTAATATTACTAAAAAGTTAAGTAACTTATAAAGTTCTCTAGTTCTTAATATCTTAATACACCTATTTAGTAATCGCCTCTAGTACTCCCTTATTAATTATTATATTAACTAGCGGGCCGTCAAAATCGGACTCTGCACCTATACGCGGTGACGGCTACAAACCTAGGTCTTTGAAGTTTAGACTTAGAGCCAACGTAGAGACGTCGCACAGCGTGCTAGTAGGCCTAGTGGTGGTTATATGCGTCGTAGGGCGTAGTGAAAAGTTTTCACATAGGATAGTGAGATCTCGAAAACCACTACTGACGGTACCCCTTCATAATACAGCCACTACTGTTCCCCTGCTAAGCACCTATATAATCCAACATGGATACGCGGCATTTAATAGCATCCCCCAACCCCCAGTAGAAAGCATTGACGACCTCTTATATTAACAAACAAGCGAATGCGAACGAACGAGCAACGAGCAAATATACGGCCCCTCCTAACCCCTAGGGCGATCGCCCGCGGAGCATACGGTCACTCGCCATTAACTATTAAATATTACCTAGTAGCCTAGATAACACCGTACGGTTTTCCTGTCTCCTTTTAAGGAGTAGTAACCCTTGGCGAGGGCCTAGCAACTAGGGCCTAGGCGTAAAAGATACCTAGGCATACACATACACGTCCCGCTCGCCTTTTGGTATAGTAGTAGTTTATAAATAAATCCCCCTTACGCCTTTAATAGGCCTTAGGGGGGGGAAGGTATGGCGTATATAGTAATGGTTAAATAAGAGATAGCATATAGGGGATGGCTAAGATATGGGAAACAACAATATGGCAATTAATTGGCAAGGCCTAGCTAGGACGTAGTAAACCCCAGCTGGGATAAGCTAGAGAAGAAAGCAGTGGTTCCTAAGGAGTTCGAACATCTAAGAAGGACAGGACGTAGCCGTAGGCCTAAAGGGCCGCCGCTATGGACGGACATAGCAAACCGGGGTTTTTTATCCTACTGAGGTAGCTTATAGGGTTTTTCCTCCCCTAACCCAACTGCAGGGTTTTCTTTATATAAACTATAAGTTTTCCCCCTATAACGGAGTAGTCTGCGTAAGCCAGATAGGATCCGTATTAGACGTTAATTAAAGATCTACTACTACTGTATTAACTAGCGTCTTACCTTCCTTATTTAGCTTTTGCTCCTTAATAATCCTTAAGTCCTACTGCTTCTTATAAGTAACTTAATAGGTAGTTTTAAGATTACTCTCCTACTCCGGATCTTCTTATACTAAGAGCTTTTACTAGTTAAAATACTTTTATAGATCGGCTATATAATTTAGGCCTTACAGATAAGGTAGAGGAGCTATAGGTAATAATCTTATAGTTAGGTCTTACCCTAATAGTAATATAACTAGACGCCTATATTACCTGCTAGTTAAATTAATATAGAATTAATTAATAACGCCAGGAGTATTTAGTATAGGTAATTTAGTAAAGGTAAGTTAAGACTTTTTACTACCTCCTTTTTTCTAACCTTAAAGCTTTTTAAATAGCTTACTATAAGGAGTATAAATGGTAGCTAAACTATCCTTAATAGCCCGCGCCCACTCCTTAAGGTTCTCCTACGTTAACTTATAATTAACTTAGTAATAAATTTAATACTAAAAAGAGCCTAGGCACCTCTTTTTATACTCCTACTTTTTATATAGCTCTAGATAGAGCTTAGTAGTCTTTAGGTAGGGGTTTAGAGGATAAGTAATATTACTAACTTTATGCTATTTAAATTGCGGTATACTTAGAGGCGTATCCTATAAGGAGATAGTAGCTATTAGTTATGCTAATAACTGCGCGGCTATTATAAAACAATTAATAAAGTAAGCAGTAGATCTAGCTTAATTATTTACCTTAATATATATAAAGCTGACTTTAACTAAGAGCTGCTTAGTAGAGCTATTAATATTTTAGTACTTCTTTACTAAGCTTATAAGTTTACTATTAATTAAGCTCTAGCTAGCTTCCTAACTAGGATTAATCTTAAATATTACTTAAGTCTTATTCTTCTCTATATATAAAACCAATATATTATATAACTCTTATATAATACAGCGGCTAAGAAGCTGCTGCTTAATAGCCTTATTAATTATAGGTAGTATATTATCACTATATATAAGCGAGAGACTTAAGCGAGAGTTAGTAAAAGTATATATAATTATATTCTAAGTCTAGACGCCCTTTTTAAGCCTAGCTAATAATAAAAGATAATAGTTAAAGAAGATATTTTTACTGTTTGGCTTTACCTACTCTAATTCGTACTTAAATTAAAGCCTTAATAGTGGCTCCTCCTCCTTACTTTCCGCTATTAAATCCTTAGGTATTAGCTTAAATACTTATAAAGAAAGTATAGGGGGTCTCCGCAATTAACGCGGGGTTTATATATAATAGCTAATATTATCTAGATTAAGCTTTAGGTAGAGGTACAGTAACTAATAGTTTTATTACTAACTTAGAGGATAATAGAAACCTATATTTAAAAGCTATATAAAACGCAGCAGCTATAAAGGAACCCTTATTATATTATAATCATATAATTAATAGAAGCGTTAAACCTTCTTATAATCTGCCTTCTCCGCTACCTTTGTAACGAAGCCTTATAGTAAAAACTATAGTGAACTTATTAATGGGCTAGGTATATAGGTAAATAAGAAGTTAATAACGTAATAATAACTAGTAGAGTGGTTACCTAATAGATTAACTCTAATTATATTCTAAGATTTACTATAAAGGAGAGAACTATCTAGGTAGAGATTATGGTCCTTTAAATACACAACCATACTCTTAAAAAATCCCTTTTATACGTAAGGTATATATGCTCTATTTACTCTATTACGGATTATATAGATCCTATAGATTATATAGATTACGTTATATAACCTTAGTTACTATTCCTTATTATATAGCTCTATCGGCTCTATTTTAGACTATACCTAAATTAACTAACTAGCTTCTTTTAACTCCTCTCTAAATAGTTATAATATTGTACTTAAAGTGTCCGTAATACTATCTCCCTCCTTTTTATCTTCGTCCTTAAAGATCCTAAATATCTCTAAGTTGTTTACTAGAGGTATAATATCCGTCTAATTAATTTAGTTAATATCTTTTCTTATTATACCTAAAGCTTCTTCTCTTTCTTTAACTGTCTATTATACTCGCACTATTACTATAATATTATCTTTAGGTGAAATTATACTATCTCCGTATTCTCGCTACTTAAAAAAGGGATTAGTTTATATTACGCTAGTAAGTCTATTTTTATAATAACCGTCCTCTTACTTAGAGTGCACTAAAGCGAATATTTATTCGTTCTGTAACGTTTACTCCGTCTTTAATACTAAATATACGCAACCTATTACTCTTAATAGTCGTCTAGTTCCTTAACTAATTTATCTTAGGGTTTTATGTTTAATTTACTACTGCGTAGCTAGATAATAAACTATTAGTTGCCCTAGCTAAGTTGCGCCATTCTTATAATGCTAAATAGGAGGCTGCTAAGGCTTAATAACAGGCTCTTAATTCTCGTCTTATAGCGTCCACTTAGTTAATCCGTCTTAAGAAGGTTTATAAAAAGGTTTATTCTAAGGAGTAGAAACTAGTAGAATAAAGTTTATAGGAACTTAGCAATAAAAGAATGGATTCTCTTTTAATAGAGAAGGAAACAGATCTAAGTAGTTCGGCAACGATTCTTCTTAGGTCCCCCTTAGGTAACTTATTCTTTAGCAATTCTTCTTTATTAATACTACCTAATCTAATCTCTTCTAATACTTCTATACCTTTCCTATAGCGTTCTTTAAATTCTCTAGTAGCTCCTAGGTAGTCTTAGTGTAGCCTATCTACTTAACTTTATACTATATTTTATCGTTAACATCCTTATAACTAATGATCTTTAAAACTTACTATTTATCTTCTTTTTATCCTTTATATATGTCTGCTTTGTAAACTAGTGGCTTAATATTCCTATATACTAGCTTTAGCATTACAATATACTGTATAGGGTAGATCTTCATTTTAGCTAGTAGGTTTAACTTAAATATAACCGGTGAAATCCTTTATATAATTTTAAAAGGTCCTAGTTTAACGTAGTCTAACTTCTTACTTAATTGTTAACTCTTAAAATTTTTATATAGTAGCCATACTTTATCTCCCTCCTTAAGATCTAGTCCCTTAGATCTCTTAATATTATAGTACTTTTTTATTTTTTCTTATACTCTCTTTACTAATTCTATAAGGTCTATATAAAGATTTATTAACGTCTTTATTCTTTCTTTAGCTATGCTACTTATTTTCTTTACTTACTATAGTAATAACGATATTCTTAGCTTATATCCATAATTTACCTTAAATAGTAATATGCCTATTTCTTCCTATAGTGTTATATTATATACAAACTATATAACTAGTAATAGCGATACCCAATTATTCTATATATAATTAATATAATATCTTAAATACTGCTCTAGTGTCTAATTTAATCTTTCTATTTAACCGTCTGTCTATAGGTAATATGCGGTAGAAATTGCTGCTTAAACTTCTTACTCCGCTAAAAATACCTCCTAAAATGCTGCTATAAATCTTAGATCTCTATCTAATATAATTTTACTTAGTGCTCTATATCTTATAAACACTTCTTTAATATAGATTCTAGTGATATCTTCCGCTAAGATTTCTTCTATGTATGCTATAAAGTAGCCCTATTTAGTTAACTTATCCACTATTACTAAGATCGCGTTATAATCTCGTCCGGTAATAGGATCTCTTAACTTTAGTAACTTAATAATAAAGTCCTATAATATAACCTCCCATGGTCTTTCTAGTATTTTAATAGGTTATAGCCCTCCATACGGCTTATGCCTTATTAGTTTATTCCTTTAGCAATCTAGATACTCTTTTATTACTTTTCTTGCGATATTTTAGATTCTATTAATAATATATTCTTCTTAAAGTCTTAATACTAAGCCTATTACTCCATTATGTCCTTAAGTTATTCCCTTATAGAAATCTTTTATAAAATGCTCTGCTATGCTTCTTAGGATGTACTTCGCCTCTCTATACTTATATAGTATTTCTTCTTCTAGGTGTTTTAACTATTCCTTTAGCTATACCTTAAAGATTTTTTATGCCTAAAAGCTTTTTAGTATCTTATAGACTTTTCCTAGTTTATTATCCTCTTAAGTTACTACTAGTTTAGGGTAATTATATCTAATTAATCTATCCTTATTTCTGCGTAGTATTACTCCTAATAGCTTATTATTATTTTATAGTTTAGCTTTTCTACTAAGTGCGTCTGCTCTTACATTCTTAGTTCCCTTAGTATACTAAATCTTAAAATGGTATTCTATAAGCATCTTTGCCTATCTAACTTATCTTTAATTAAGTTCTTTTATTATTAGGAACCCTATTAAGTTTTTATAATCCGTCTTAACTATAAATGGTTTTTCTACGCCTTATAAGAATGCTCTTTATTTCTTTAGTACTATAACTATATTTAATAACTCCTTATTATAGACGTTATAGTTTAACTCTAGTAGTGTTATCTTTTTACTATAGTATGCTACTAGATGCTATGCGTCCTTATGCTTCTATAGCAAATATACTCCTAGTATATAGTCTAATATATCCGTTTCTATAACTATATCTAGTCCTAGTTAATAGATCTTAAGGATTAGCTCTTAGGTAAATAACTCCTTAAGTTCCTTAAACAACTTCTTTTATTTGTCTCCCTATACCTATAGTTCCTCTTTCTTTATAAGCCTAGTAAATAGTTTAATATTCTTTAACTACTGTACTATAAACCTTCTATAGTAGTTGCAAAACCCTAAGAATAACCTTAACTTCGTTATATTCTCTAGTTCTTGCTAACTTACTATAGCTTTAATCTTCTTTAGGTTTATACTAATATAGCCTAGTTTAATAATAAATCTAACGAAATTAGTCTTCCTTGTAAAGAACTTGTATTTCTTAATTGCTACTAGCATCTATTCTTCCTATAGTCTCTTTAAGACCTATTTAACGTGTTCCCCGTGTTCTTCCTTAGTTATTAAGTAGATAATAATAATATTAAGGTATGCTATAATAAACTTATTAAGGTGTTCTCCTAATATACTATTAATTTGTTTCTAAAACGTTGCTAGTGCATTTATTAATCCGAATTGCATAACTAATAGTTTATATAATCCTTCTCTTAATCTAAAAGCTGCCTTTTATTTATTACCTTCCTTAATTCTAATCTAATGGTACGCCTATCTTAGATCTATCTTTATAAAGATTTGCGCATTACCTATCTAGTCTTAAATTTCGCTAATTAAGGGTAAAGGATACCTATTCTTCCAATTAATGCTATTTAACTATCTATAGTTAATGTATAACTTAAGTTTCCCATTTTTCTTTAGTACGAATAGTACTAGATAACCTACTAATAATTGCAATAGTCTAATATATCCCTTTTATAAGTTTTCTTAGATAAACTCTTTAAGTGCGCTCGCCTCCTCTTAAGTAAGCTTATAGGTTAGAAAGAACCTTAGACTTATTCCTGGTTTTAACTCTATTTTATAGTCCTATACTATATAATTTACTAGCTTTTTACTTTCTGGGCTCTATAGTTTCTTACCATACTTATAGTATCTTTTTGGTATATAATTTAAGCCTTACTTAGTCTCTTTATATATCGCTTTAACTTAGTACTATACTAACTTAGTTTGCTATTATATTTTATAGTGTTAGGTATCTCTAATATTAACTTAACCTATAATCTAATTAATTCTTAGGTTATATTCCTATAACTAAGGCATACCTAATACTGCCTTATCCCGTCCTAATAGTAGGATATTAAAAGATATCTTAATTTATCTTCCTTTAATAGTTAACTAAATAGGTCCTGTTTTAAGATTAATAATCCCTCCTTTATAGGCTATTGGATTTTCTAAAATTGTAACTAATAGGTAAGGTTATTCCTTCTGTTTATAAGATAATCCTATTCTTTTAACTGCTATTAGTAAGATATAGTTCCGCGTTACTCTACTATCTATTAGCGCTTTAAACTATTAATCTTACTATTTTACTTATAAATTTAGGTGTTGTTCTTAAATTCCTTTAAGGGTTTAAGGCTCTACTACTAGCTCCCTCTAGTTCCGTAGGCCTCTACTTTTCCTAACTATTAGCTACTTAATCCTTATATACTTAGCTCGCTCTTTAGCTAATACCTAGTTCGCTTTTTATCTTCTATATACTATAAATATGTATTTTCTAGGCATTTCCACTACTATTATCCGTCTAAGTATTCTTTTATAAGGAATCTTCTTAGTTAAAGTATTAAGTCTCCTAACTTTTAAACTTCTATTAGATGCCATCTATATATATACTTAGTATTCCGGTACTATTGCTTATCTAGCGCCTAATATATCCTTATAGGGTATTTCCGATTCTTTTCCTTTGGATTCTTATATATCTTATATATATTATCTACGTATGCAATCCACAATAGTATATAATGCGCTAAGTGCTTTAGGTTAACTCTTAACTTATCTTTATCTTTAAGTTTAAACCTTTATTATGCTAATTTAAACGTTATAACTTTATTTACAGGTACTAAGATGCGTCTCTTGCTTCTTTAGTCCTTTAATTATTCCTTTAGATCCTTTAACGTTATAATTAAGGCTCCTTTAATATAAGTTATAGCCTTCTCTGTAATTAGGTGGTCTTAGATAACTTATTTATCTAACTATATATAGAAATCTTCCCACTTATTATTGTATTGTTGCCTATACTACTTTTAATATAGCTATTAGAGTGTATATAGCTTGTTTATAAGGAAGTATTTTCTTATTACTGCGTCGTGACAGCCCTTTATATATTATTCTTTAAATCTAGTAGGGATTCTTAGATCCTCTTTATTTTCCAGTTTAGTAAGCTACTTAGCTCTTAGTATGCCTGCCCTAGGCCTATTAGCGATTTTTTATACGGGTGCTCTGTCCCTTATACAACCTAATATACTAAATCTCTTATCTAGTTTCTATTCTTGCTATGCGATAATTCTTTATCTAAATTCTTCTATGGTTTTTTTTTGTTTACGTCTTATACTTAGATCCTTAAAGTCTTCTTACTTCTTAATCTTAGTATTAACGTTTCAATCCTATTGCTAAGCCTTACTTATAATTTCTTTAATAGTCCTTATTCTATTGCTGAAATCTTAGTCCTATAAGATTCTTAATCCTAAGCTTACTTCTATCTTAAGCTTTACTCTAGCCTTAGTCTAACTAGGCTTTACTAGTGTTCTTATTTTATTTTAAAAGTCTTAAATCTTACTTATCTTGTCTTAAGAGTTTTATACCTTTAGGAAACTTCGTCCTAAGCTTATTTATATATTATTAAACTAAGCTGTTACTCTGCTCTATTGGTTATCGTTTATTATAGGTCCTTAAGCTTGCCTTATCTTATCTTAAGAGTCTTAAGCTTTTGGCCTTTTGCCTTTATTAAGTGCCGAAGTAGTTTACTGCCCTACTTTTCTTATATCTTATAAAGCGATAGACATTATATCTAGTAGGGTCTTAATCCCTACTAATGTTCCCTATTTTATAGTGGAATTATCCTCTACCTCTTATATAATATTTCTTAGGTCTATATACTCCTAATAAGCTGCCTTTATTACCTTATCGTTACGAAATATTTCGCCTATATTAAATTTATTGTCCTTAATATCCAATCTGCAAACTGGTTTATTAGTTCCTCTATATTCTACTAAGTATAGCTCCTATAGCTAATAGCTTGCGCCGTACTTAGCGTCCTTATAAATTTAGTATACGTTATTATAATAAAACGTAAAACTTTTAATTAAATATTCTTTTATTCCTTATAGCATATTATTATCCCTCTATATATATATATCGTCTACTAGTCTTATTCCTTTTACTATATAGTAACTCTAACTACTTCTATAGTCTTTAACATAATAACCCTATTTTCTATAATTTATATAAGCTCCTTTTTTAAACACTTTTTTTTACTATAGAGTCCGCCTAAACGTCTTCTATTACTAAGATCCCTAGTTTAGCCTCTGCTTTTTAGACCTTTAATTACTTAATCCTTATCCTTTAGGTTTCTATAATTTCTTATTTTATTTTTTAGATTCTTTAGTACTACTTAGGTTTATTAGCTCTACGCTATACTATAGTTTTTAACTTAGCTTTAGTTATTACGTGCTTTGCGCCTTATATAACTATAGAACTTTATCCTAGCCTCTTTTAGCCTATTCCCTTTAGTAGATCTAATTATTAATCTTAATCGCTTAATCTATTAGTTCCCATAAGGTATCTATATCTTTTATTAAAATAATTACGTTCTAGACTTTAGCCTTAAGTCCTTACTTATACTATACTATAAGCGCCTTATTATTCTACTCTACTTATATTACTAATATTTAGAACTATATTGTATACTTAATTGCTAAGGTTCGTTGCGTAATATTTTAGAGTTTTCTTTTTACTGTGGTTACTACCTCTAGGTCTCTAAATATCTATATAAGTTACTTTATAAACCCTTCCTAGCTTATAAATATAAACCATACTTCTTAATTGGTGGTTATTATGCTATTCGCTTATATCTCTATAAGGTAAAGCTTAAACTATTTAAGTACCCTTCCTAATAGGAATAGTCCCGCATATACTATTTGATCTATAGATATTAGTAGCTTTACTCCTTCTTACGTAACCTTAAAGTATATTTGCGTAAGGAATTCTTTAAGTTTTAATCTTTCCCCTAAGTACCTTTTAATTAATAGTAACTTAATCTTTATTACTCCTATCCCGTTAATCCTATTTTCTAATATTATATTATTTTCTATTAGCTGGTTAACTATCTCTTATAGTTATCTAACCGTTATAGGTTGCTATAAGTTAGTATCTGCTATATTAGTGTCGTTACCTAATCTTAATATAGTTGCCGCCGTTAATAGCGTTATAGCTAGTGCTTTTAGTAGTATATTGTTTGACTTTATTAATACTATAACCTTAGTAGTAAATGTATAACGAAGCCTTATAGTAGGAACTACGGTAGACTTATTAATAGGCTAGGTATATAGGTAAATAAGAAGTTAATAACGTAATAATAACTAGTGGAGTAGTTGCCTAATAGA
>Ga0307515_10012042_pt1 | contig 16327 bp, 20 predicted proteins | sample 17_EM_MG_FD_194513 | JGI IMG/M metagenome (GOLD analysis project Ga0307515, IMG submission 194513) | Populus trichocarpa ectomycorrhiza microbial communities from riparian zone in the Pacific Northwest, United States - 17_EM | ecosystem: Host-associated > Plants > Roots > Unclassified | place...
CCAGGCATTCTGATAACATAACACCCTTCTCCTCAGCTCAGACCCTGGACCCTCGCGAAAGTACGTTTAGTCTTCCGTCTCCATTTCATCTCGTTTTGCCAACTGTCCCATTTACCCCGTTGATCGCGATCCACATACACAGTGCCTCTACCTCCTTGTAAGCCTCAATCTTGCCTTCAACCCACGAGCAGCCACCACTTCGCACTCCTGTCATTGACGCTGTCTCCGGCCCTCCGCCGACTCGAGATGGGACCTCCCGATCATTAACTGGTTTCCAAAATAGAACCGTTTGACCTGTCCAATCTTCTTGTGTGTTCACACCATGGGTATGTCACTTGTTGCACGGGATATGGGATATGACAGGCCAGGATGTTGAGAATCGACCCAGTATTCCTGAGCAACGATGTTACGGACAGGTTGTAAGTCGCCCTCTCTATCTACCGTTGCAATGCCGTTACCGACCGCGCTTACCGTAGCTGTATGCATTTCCGTTTGGTTTCTGAGAATTCGCTTACAAAAGGTAATCAGGCCTATTTTGGTACAGGTTTGAAGGATACTCTGGTGAGTCCTTGCTCTTTGACATCTCTGTCGTCTCCATACTGAAGGGGCTTCTTAGGTGTCACAACCGTTTGCCTTGTCGAGCGTGCGTACGCGGTGATCGCCGCTTAACGTTGTGTTAACTCACTCCAATAGTCATTCTTACGTTCCGTGTATATGCGTCAGTGTTCCATTTCGTATTCCATGTTCTGATTTGATGATCTCATCTCCGAGCAGCCTATGGAAGAGGTAAGTTCTCCAGTCATGCATGCACACCCTGTATCTGATTATGGACAGATCTAAGGTATCTGAGGGTCTTCAGGCTGCAACGGCGGGCGTTGACAACTATCCCATCCCGACAGCGAATTCTGGCCTTTGTGCTCTTTTGTTTGGCAGGCGAGATTGCAGCAATGGCTTCGATCCTCGGCCTCACGTACCGAGGAATGGACGGTGAGTTCATCGCGGATCTCTGTGACTTTCTCACTTATGGAGATGTCTGCTCCCAGCCGTAGCCAATATACTCCCTGGCGTGGACTACCGTGTTTGTGTCCCCACAAATATCCCACCCTACTTCTTTGCGTACGTGCTGAACCATACTTAAGTTGAGATCTGTTTCCTTACCTTTCTTTCTCCATCCAGATTCTGGTGCGTCACAATCAGGCACTCCATGTAGAAAAATAAGGCTCAACCTGCCCGTCATAGGCTACCACCTCTCAGTCAGTAGTTTATCTTATCGAGCGCCACATGGGCCGACTGTATTTCGTTAAGTTTTCGAAGGCCTTTTATGCGCTCTTGCGCTAATGCAAGGCGTCACGACGTTCCGCCTTGGGTCCGGTAATCGCGGAGCAAGGCTTATCGACATTGTCATCCGGTGGGTGCATTGTAATTCACGGCACTTACGATAGAAATGACACCCCATCTGGCCCTAGGGATTCTCTTCTATATTTCGTGCGTCGTCACTTTGTGGATCACTGAGTCCCAACTAATAACAGGACAGATATTCATCTTCATTGTTGACCTCCTCTGTTGCATTGTATGGCTCCGTGGTCCGGTGAGTACTTCCGAACAGAGATTTTTTTGGCCGTAGAAGTACTGCTGAAGTTCCTATAGAATGCAATGCTGCAAGCAGTTGCTGCGCCGGGGCTGGCGGTCCCATCGGTTATGGCCTCGCACCTGATGCTCAACCTCCGTGAGGCTTATTATTCAAATGGAGACACAACTTTGGAACCTCGCAGCCACGAGATGCATTTCTATCGTTCTGCCCCTCGTCGCAGGGTGGGTCAACATACCACCTTTGATACTGCGTGGGCACTCGATACCAATAAAGTATGCAAGTCCTTATTTCCTTAAGCGTTGGTATTGACCGCACGGACCCAGGACTATCCGACCGTCCCCGGTGGTAGAGTAGAAGGATCAGTACTTGACGTTCAATCCACCATAGAGAAGGCGGGCGTAAGGAAGCAGGAACACGGATTGGACACTGTTGAGAAACCGACATCGAACTTCGACAACGAACGTGGGACACGTGAACCGCCCCTACTGGATAAAGATACCAAACCAAACGAGGACGGCACTAACTAATACACGGTTTCTTGGGGAAGTGGACAATCCTGGAGATGATCGTGAACTGGAACCAGTATTAGGTGGCATTCGAAACCTCCCTCGTCGCTGAACCCGCCTTTCCTGCTGCCATACCCTGCGGATTCTTGTTGGACCCGTCCTGATCTGTGATGCTCGGTTCCTTTTTGTTGTGGTATAGATCCTGCGTGCTGTTCCTTGAGCGGAAACTTACTAGTGTCTTCGACCCTTCCACCATTGCCAATAAATAGCCCCTAACAAATCGTTTTTGTCCTCGTTTCACTGCTTCTTGTTGTCTCTTGTTATGCCATAGGATTGTTGGCAGTTGGAATACTACCTGAGCTCTGCTCCTTCGAGGTCCGGGAAGGGTTGATAGAACGGAATGGCGAGATGGTTGCTGAGTAGGTCGTCGTGTACAGGGTAATCGGAGGTCTGATGGGCTTAGCGTGTTATGTTTATTTCCTGGGTGGCCGTTTTAAGGCTCAATCTAATGCAATACCAAATGTTCTGCATTCTTAACGGAGAGGAGGATCCCTTGACGAGATACTTTCAGAGTGTAACTTGCAATATTGAGGGAACCGGGCCTCGCCACTGTTCCTGTTCCCACCCAAAAGTTCGAGATATCCCACACCAATGTCAAGATCGGTGAATATCGACGCAGGACACATTAAGGAAGTTCAAAAGGTATATCTCATGATTGAAGGAGCGCGAATCGCTCTACCCGTGGCACGACTTATCAGCGATTTGAGTGGGGGGGCTTTCCTGCGGCGTATTTCATATCCTTATGCAAATCCCTCTAGGTGAGTCAATAGATTCGAGGGCCTGTACTGACGCCACTGAGACCAGGTCGGGGAGACATAGTTGAAAAGCTCAAGCGAGTCTCAGGAGACAGAGGGGTTGTACTTTAATAACAAACGTAGCTGGCGTTCGCCTTGATCGTTTTGTGGACTGAGCCCACCCACTAACAGAGTCGATCGGATAAAGTACAACACTAGCTTGTGCATCAATGGGTTGAGATGTGGAGCCGCTCTGGTTTGGCACCCTCACTTTATCAACGGTGGTTGTTACAGAGAACCTAATTTAAACCGCATGCTGACATCACCCTATCAGGTGTTGACATCGACTCATATCCCTCGGAAATGGTTAATGACCAAATCTTTCAACTGCCATATAGTATGTCAGGCTCTGCTTTTCGTTGAAGGTGGTGGAAGTGTGGAAACAGTCACTTACGAGGGGGTCTCTTGGAGAAAGGTCTAATGCTCACGTGTGACCTTTCATGAACAGTTCCCTCCGAGCAGGTTCTGAGACTTTTCCCTACAAGACGCAGCCTTTCGGTCAAGGGCTCCCAGAAAAGACTACCCATCTCATGACATCAATACCGCCAAACGTCCTTCAGTTCGATACTCGGTAACCAGTATGTGAAGAGGAAATTCCAAGACAAAAGACCAGGATACGCTCGAAATGTGCTTCACGATGAAGGGTTGGTCCCATGCGGTGGTGGGTAGTTCTCAAGGTATTGCCTATTCCCTTTGTCCCTTGGCTTCGCCATTGGGCTGTTGATTCTTGCCTGCGCTTCGATGTGGAAAGGGCGAACATCAAGTCGTATTCGCTGGTATACGGCTTTTATCATTTCATTAACTCTTTAGTCCCAAGTTAGTGCAGCTTTTCCAGTGACCGCCCGAGGCCCAATATCAAAGATACTGTACACTTCATCGTTGCTCCTACCTGCGCACTGGAAGGTCTCGTTTCATTCCCGAATTGGGGAATGGAAAGAGAAGGGTTGACATTTACATTTCCGTCTAAGGATTGGGACGTGGAGGTGTTTCGAAACGGCATTGGGCTTTGAAAGTCATGTGGATGTAATGTGTCCCTGGAATTACGTTTCGCTGTGAACGTTACCGTTCGTCACTTTGCGACAATCCACCCCATCCAGCTAACAATTCACCCACAGGCGCAATCTCTACCCATGAACTGGAATATTGATGAAGAATTACACCCCACCGATGAGTGGACCGATGGGGAGGGCTTTAGGAAAAGGAATTCGACTTGGTACTGTATTCGCTGAGGCCCGCTCCCCCGTATGTAAACCAGCTGGACGTTGACACGTTTTAGTTTGATCCGATCGCAAAGGCTGTCTTCAGTGTTGCCAAAGTAAAATTCGAGGTTCGTGCTCTGTACTGGCGTATCAAAAGCAGAGGTAACGCTCGATCATTCAGCTCTTGAAGGACCAAAACAAATACGATCGGGATGCCATCAAAGGTTGCAAACGCGTCTATGCCTTTGGCGGACAAGGTCGCAATCGAAATCATCAGCGAAGAGACAGAGATCTTGGATAAAATCGTCCCGCGAATGTTCGATGTAATGCAAAAAATTGCCAATTTCGTTGGGCGAGTGCGCCAAACGTGGGCTAAAGTAGGCCATCTCTCTTCTGGATTCCGCAAATGCTGATGATCGCAGAGAGAACAGGAGATGCGCTGACTTATGGGATGCTGAGACTAGTACTGTAATTGGTGGCATTACCCGGCCCCCGTCTTGGCCTTATATATTTCCTATTTACACCCTTGTTATGAGTCTTGTGCCGGCCCTGCCAATTACCTTCATTAAACTGACTGGCCATAAGTATTTGAATGCGAGCACAACGATTGGGTGCATGGGACTAGCGCGGGTAGCCCAAATGTAATGAAAACCCAGTACTACGGTTATGACATGTTAACTATGATTAGATCCTCAAAATGGCATCCCATGAATTAATCGTCTTGATATGATATTGAAAAGGAGGGGTGTATGGAACAAGTTAACGGCTTTTGGTGAGTAATGCATAGATCAGAACCTCTATGGAAATATGGGCCGGCCCACGTTAGGCCAGGTGGCCGAACAGCTGATCCCGTTAGCCAGATTGAGCGCCTTGGACCTGACCTCGAAACGACGAGGTGTTGACCTTGACCTCGCTGTAGAAGGACCAGATCGACTTCGATCTACTCAACTCTCACTAACCGTCAGTCCAACCGTCGATACAAACTTTTCACCCACCATCTGCCCATCAAATTTACGACTCGTTTCGTGTTGGAGTCTTCATCGCAACGCCCATCACCCAACTGGCCAAGTCAGAGAAACGTCGATGAATATTCAACTGGCTCTCGAAAAGCGGCTTGCGGACTTGAAGCAAATCCTGAAGACGAATCTAGCGTTATCAAGCGCAGAGGCTGCATACGTGGAATCATCTGAAGTAAGGGTGTCAATCATTGCTGGCGAAAAGGTCCCAATTTCCTTTCCAGGATGCCTTCCCCCCTCATCCACCATTCGATACATTCGCGGAGCCCCTTGGTCTCAACAGCCTTATCGACAATATATGGGATCTTCGGCGCAAACATGAACGTCGATTTGATCCGCTACGCTACTTGGGTAACGACGTGATGCACAAGGTCCTCCTATACGCCGTCAGCTTATGGGACATTGCGGAGAGCAGAGCGCGGGGGACAGAAATTATTCCAAGAAACCATATGGGTGATCCTCTTGTGCTCATGAATGTCAGTCGGCCATGGAGCCTATTCATCACTTCGTCCCCGCAGCTCTGGTCGTACGTGCTCATCGACACCGACGAGGAGGATGTTCTGGAGTACCTGCAACCCTCCCTCCAATTGTCACGCAATACAAAATTGTTCATCATCCTTCATGGAAGCGCGGCCTTGTGCGACACCCTATTGGTGGGCTTACTGCGAGTGGGTGATCGCATAGGTACTCTGGTATATCCCCCAAATGTCTCTCGCTCCACGCTCGCAAGATTTCGGTATTATTTCGGCGCATCACATGATTCACTTGAGCATGTTTGCCGATGGTACGCACTAGAAGTGCAGTCGGCCATGCAACCACAGCAGTTTTTTCACTACTCCTTTCCGACCTCCATCCAAAGTCTATGGGTGGGTGCGCTATTTCCCCTGTCCAGGCTTGTGATGCTCTCACATTTTCAATCTCTCTCGTTTCTTTCAGTGAGAATCAGTCTTGATATGGCATTTCCAGCGCACAACTATAAATTAGAACTCCCAAGGCTCAAGGTGCTTAGGGTTCAGGTGGCTTTTGCATCGCATCATCAAGTTCACACGCCAATTAATATGATTTGTCGAAACTTAAAGCTCCTGGACCTCCGATACAGGCTCGAACTCGATCTAGAAAACCTGCAAAAACCTGCAACCTGGATGGAATTCGATGGAGTTGATGCGCTAGAAGAACTGCAAATTGATCTAGCAATTCACGTGGTGACCGAGGTTGGCTCGGTAGAACCTTTGGCGGTGTGGAAGCAGCTGCAGGGGCTTCACAGGCTGCAGGAGATGCAGGAGATAGACCTGCAGGAACAACAGGAACGGAAACAGTTGGAGCGGCTGCAACAGGAGCGGGAGCAGCGAGAGCGGGAGCAGGAGCGGGAGCGGCTGGAGTGGGAACGGCTGGAATGGCTGCAACTGGGGCGGCGGCTGGAGCGGCTGTGGCGACCGGAGCAGCAGCTGGAGCAGCTAAAGCAGCAGCAACAGCGGCTGGAGCGGGGGCAGGAGCGGGAGCGGGAGCGGGAGCGAGAGCGGGAGTGGGAGTGGGAGCTGGAGAGGCGGGAGCAGCAGGAGAGGCTGGAGCAGCTGGAGGAGAGGCTGGAGCAGCAGCTGGAGAGGTTGGAGCAGCATCTGGAGCAACAGGAGCGGCTGGAGCAGTGGCGGCAGCAGTTGCAGCAGCAGCAGTTGCAGTTTCGGCAGCAGAAGTTGCAGTTGCAGCAGCAGCGGGAGCAGTGGCAGCAGTTGCAGTTGCAGTTGCAGCAGCAGCAGTTGCAGCAGCAACAGCAGCGGCAGCAGCAGCGGCGGCAGCGGCAGCGGCAGCGGCAGCGGCAGCAGATTCAACACCTGGGTTTTATGATGTCCATATACACGGACTGGCGAAAATGGCTTAACCTCCCAAGTTCTCTAACACACGTCCAGCAGAGTTCGCTGAAGGTTACCCTCTCTGCACGAATGCATCGAATGGATCAGGGAGCACCCATAGTCATTAAAAATATGGTAGAAGAGATTTTGGTGTGGGGGTTACCACAACTTACAGAACTGACGACATCTGAAGTTCTTCGCATCTTCCCAAAACATTTACGGAAACTCCGCCTCTACGGTTTCGCTATGTCGGATTCATTGCCTTCAATCGCACTGCCCAGCCTGGTCTCACTTGAGATTATTGCTGACAGCTCTGATCACCTCCTCGTCATGGGACATATCCAGGTGCCTCGACTCCGAGTTCTCCGAGTCCAGGTTGAGGATGGCCCAGGAACGCTGCATAAGCATGATTGGGGTGCCACCACGAACAATCTATTGGATCACATATCTCTCAGGATTAACATACCTCGCGAAAAGCAAGGCGATCATGTCCTGTCTTTTCATTTGCCTCAGACCCAGTCTCTCGATATTTTTTCACCATCTAGACCGTTGCACCTATATCTCGCCAAACCAGCGCCATTATTCTATACTCTCAATGCTGGCCTTGCGACCATATCAGGCCTATCACATGGCCAGGTTAGATCAATATCAGCAGTGTGGAATGAGGAATTGGTGACAGAGTGGATTAACCCATGTAGGACACCAAACCTCGCAGCATTCAAGACATTGATATCTCTACAACGAGTTGTCTTGTCCCAACGTCTTTACATGCTGTCCGAACAATCCCCGGCTGACACGCTATTCGAGTTGCTAGAGCAAAACCTCGGTACTTGCCCTCAACTCAATTCCGTTACGTTAGCCCAGTGTCCCTCGAGTTGGCCACGTTTTCTGTGCCAACTTCGTAAGCGGAATCGGGAAGCCATGCTCCGCAAGGGAACGAAATGCATCGAGGAGCTTGGATTTTACCAACCACTCCACGCGACGATTACCAAGTGGCTGGTGGATGCCATCGGTGCAAGGACCCTCAATGTGATAGAGCGGCCTCCGAGCCGTGAAGGGAACGCTTGGCCGATGCGTCCCTGTGAGGCTGAGCGTGTATTCCGAAGCTGCTATGTCTGCCATATCACGGGAATGGAGCTTGGATGTCTCGAGTATGAGACTCGTAATGCGGATTGCGGTAGGGAGCGAGATGAGGGCTCGAAGATATTTGCAGGCTAATATTAGGGTGCTATTGGTGCCGCGCTTGGTGTCGTCCGTTGCCTACTCTCCGGATGGCTGGTACATTGTCTCCGGGCCCTGGGACAAGCCGATTCGAATCTAGAATGCTGGTGCTGGTGCAGTAGTAGGCATACCTCTAGTGAGGAATACTTTGTGCGTGGAATCCGTCGTCTATTCTCCCGATCTCTGGATCTGGTAACAAGCCGATTGGAATCAGGGAATCTGGGACTTGTACTGCAAGTGGCAAACGGTGTCACTGGCAAAACACCTTTATTGCCCTCAGGTGGCTTGCCAAGTCCTCACGAGTCGGAATATCAGTGTTCTCGTCTTAGTTGTTACGGCTTGTTATTCCTATGGACACAGAGCTAGACCCAGTCTCCGTACATCTGGCAATTTCCCCCTGCTGATTTCATGTGGCTCGCTTATTATTACTACATAAGTAACCTCGGCGTAGAAGCAGATACAAGAGAGTTTTAATTTCCGCCACATAGCCCCTGGCCTCTGAGTAAATCCCACGCCATCAACGAAAGTAGACAAACCACAGCCTGTTCTCCACTGTTCTCCTGTTTGGCCAAGAGGACAAGCCCACGTCTTGAGCCTAGATGTTTGAAGTCGAGGTAGTCCTAGGCACAGTAGCCGAATGATCGCCATAAACTTGCGGCGACCTGTTAGACGTAATGGTAACGTCGCGCCCGCTATGTAGCTTATGATAGGAGGTGGTGCCGTGAGCCACAACTCGAGCCTGAAATGTTACCGTTGTGAACACCCAATTCCTCCCCGACGATCCCAGGGCCCTGCCACCAAGGTAGTCTTCGTAACCATAGAATGGGAGTTGCTTGAGACATAAAGCGTGCTCCTGGGCCAATGGAAATGGTTGGCATCGAGCACGAGATGTTGACGGCACAAATTAAATCAAGTGGGAGACCCGAGTGAGCATCAAGTCTCAAAGAGGAAGCTGGGAGCCTTACGTCAATACTATGCGACATTGTTATGTGCTAGCACGGGAGGGTAAGGTCCATCGAATATATACTCAGACGATGTAAGAAGACAAGCGTCTTTATATTATAATCACCTATCGAATATATACTAATGATAGGTGAGTTGTGAGCGACAGTGGAATGGATAGCACACACCTCAGACGATGTAAGAAGACAAGCGTCTGAGGCATGTGAAATCGTGGTGAAGCTTGAGATACAGAAAACAACAAAGAAAAATAGGGGATTATACGCAATAAAGGAAAGAGAATCGTCATAATGAACAAGAAATCTAACAAGGACGAAGCAATGAGACAAAATATGGGGCAAAAACTGGTACCCCTGGCTGCGGGGACTCTTTTGGGCTTTTGGACTCAAACATGCGACCAAAAAAAAGGATTCCAATCGATGTGCCCAATTCCCATTGACCCTTCCGCGGCCGCGCTAACAAGCAACCCGAGTATCAACACACTGAATGTATTAAGTACTACCCAATGCTCAACAATAGCGACGACTAACTCACGACACTTTTGCTTGACCCCGGCCGGATCCGTGATAGCCTTTGGGAATATGGGCTCGCGTTTCTTTGTGAGCTACGTAGCCGTGAGGCGGCCCCATTCAAATCACAGATTCCTGCCCTTGCACCCCCTCCCAATTCCGGACTCTAAGTCTCTGAACATGGGGGTCTTTCGCCCTTCGCTCGTTGCGTTCTATATGGCGAAGACAATAGGGATAGCCGAAACTGTCATACGAACAATAAGTCGGTCCTGATCGAATGAATGCCCACAAGATGTGGCCATGGCTGTAGCCAGATAAAACGAGGCCTAATCGGGAAGTGTGGCTGGACAGATATGAGGCTGGATAGAAATGCAATGTCGGACCGATACGTCATAGCAACCTAACAGGACTCCCGAAAACCCCGAAAATTCCGAGGGTTTGGAGACTCTGCTCCTGGAGCTTTCTTATACCGCCAACTCTATTCCCCTTGCTGGGGGTTCGCTCCCGCTCTCATCACTATTTTTATTCGGAGATTCGTTCTTGAGGTGCATTTTTGCTGTACACACTGGAAACCCTCCCCATAATATGGGATTGGGCGCGTACGCTCTACCTAATCTGTGGCATCTCACCCCACCTCTCGCGATATTGAGTTGGTAGAATAAACAACGGCCGGAATTGGGAACCAAAAGTCGCCCCGCTCAAGAGTACGATCAATCAGGTCCTCAGAAAAGTTGGATATTAGAGAGAACAGAATGATAATGTACAGTGTGGTAGTGGTTATGTATATGCCGAGGCTTTAGTTTTCAAAGCATAGCTGGATCTACCATGCACAGCCGGCTTCTTCCCAACTTTGGTATCCCAAGGACTTATCTTACAATTTATGTATCCCCTCTCTCATACTTTTCAGCTGCTGGCAGTGCATTTAGCGTTTCTACGACGAGCCCCCCGCCTCCATAGAGCTGATTCATAACTGCAGCACGCTTAAGGACCTCAAGCTCCTTCTTCATCTCGTCACAAACCGCTCGGAGACGCTCTGGAGATGAGTCGTTGCACCCATCGAGGACATCTTTAAAGACGTGCTGGGTTCGTTGGACGAAATAAGATCGGAAATTGTACGCGATGTCGAGAGTATAGAGTTGTAGAGAGACTGAAGGGCTCCCCTCGTGGGTGCTGAGGCCATTGTCGTTACAGCCCTGCCGAAAATTCGAGGGTATGCACGGGACCAAGTACAGATACTCGAGTCGTTGGAGCCCGAACATCTACACCAACGAGGGGTGGCCGACGACCCACGTACGCGACGTGAGCGAAGAGGCCCCTATTTCAAAACTTTATTTACGGTTCTTTCGCCCGCTCACTCGCCGCGCTAGGGTGATCGTGTTTTCCATCATTCGAAGTGTGATTTCCCGGGCCAAGGTGAGTGCGGCTTCAGGTTTTATTCGAGGTGATTCTGATTGGCGATAGGATGGCGATTCGACCGTTCTTGAGAGAATTCAGGACGTTTGCCGTTTTCATCATCGCCTTTTGCACGCCTGTCTCTATCTCTATTAGCGCTCCTCACGCCTACATTTCAACGCGACCTTTCTTGCCTCAGACTCGACTTTATCAGACACCTTCAGCACGAGGTTTGCTAAATCCATGAGGATAGTGAGTGGGAGATTGTCGTCGTGGCCAGCATCGCCGTTGGAATCTCCGCTAGTATCCATTGCATGAGCTATTCCCCCAGGGGACGGGCTGCAGATCATTTCTGAATCCTCTGACAAGACCATTTAGATATGGGATGCTTCGACTGGTGCTGTACTTGCTGAGCTCTTAAGGTTTCCGATTATGCAAGGACAGGGCTACAGAACCTGTGTCACATTGGTAACCACGATCTGTAGTTATCGATACATCGTGGGATAATGGAATCATAAAACTCCGGATCGCGTAATAAAGTAAGTCCGTGTTAGAGCGGTGTGCATAGCACACGGAGGTTGCCTCCAGCAATCAGGCATAACTATCGGATGTAAGCATGGCAGACGGATAGGGTCCTACCGAAAATTCCCGATACCCAACATAAGGGAGCCGTTGCTTGGTACATACATTGTCTCCGGATCTTGGGACAAGACGTTTCGAATCTGGGGTGCTGATACTGGTGCATTACCAGGCAGGCCTCTAGTAGGACATATCTCGTATGTTGGTTCCGTCGTCTGCTCTCCCCATGGGCGACACATAATCTCTGGTTCTGGTGACAGCACGATCCTTGAACCTGGGATTCCGAGACTCGTGCTACAAGTACCAAACTTCCAGAGTCGCATATCAATGGTATGCAGTCCGTCACAGGCAAAACACCTACCTTGAGAGCTCAGGTGGTTCACGAGTGGCGTGGTCTCGGAATATTAGTGTCCTGGTCTTAAGTGTTATGGTTCATGTTTTCCTATGGATACCAAAGCTTCAGTCATATGCAGACCCAATCACCGTACAGTTGGCAAATTCTCCCTGCTGGTTTCATATGTGGCTCGTTTATTATCACTACATAAGTAATCTCGTCGTAGAAGTAGATACAAGAGAGTTTTAATTTCCGTCACATAGTCCTTCTGACTCTAATAATGTAAGGAGTGAGTCCCACGCCACCAATGGAAGCGGACAAACCAAAGGGAACACGCCAATGTCGTGAGGTCGAGATGCTTGAACAGGCCACAGCCACGCAATCGCTACCTCGCGTGTAAATGCCTTGAATAGGCGCATAACGCATGAATACATACTCATGAATACGTACTGCAATGGTCTTGAGGGCTCTCTTCCAAGAGGTATGGGGGCTCCCCTTCCACTCTGAGTCCTCTCCAAATAACGAAGTCGAGGTAGTCGCCGAACAAATGTGGCGAGACTGGCCTGGTCGCCACAAAATTTGCGGCGACCTATCATGTCGCTCTCGCTATCTCGTTGTGCAGGAGCCTTGGGTCGATCCGCCGGCTTCATAGCCGATCAAGGGAGCCAGAGGCGCGACGCGAGAACGTCACGTTGGTAACGAACATGGTGCGGCGGCGGATATAGAGAGAGAGTGGGGGACCCGAGTGAGCACCAAGTCTCAGAGGAAGCTGGGGAATTCACTTTGATTCTGGTGGTCGAATGCGATATAAAGACTTTGGAAAGCCATTAGACAGTGTGTCCAGATTATCCATGGTGGCAGTCGAACGCGTTATAAAGATTTGGAAAGACTTTCGAGAGGGGGAGATCTTGCTAGCACGGGAGGGGTAAGGTCGGGGAGATGAGACCAAAACCAAATATGGGCCAAAGACTCGTGACCTTGGCTGCGACCTTAACCTATTGTGGCTGCCAGTCGGATAAGTCAAATATCCTCAAGCATGCGATGTTCGCCTGAAGGATGGCTAACCTAGCCGTTGGCTGTCAGGGCCACAAGAAGCACGATGCCGAGGGTGGAGGCGTGCTTGTGGCACCAACGAAGGAAAAGCGATTTCCACTTTAACCTTGAGATGCCTTTACATTTCTGCACACAGAAGCTGAGTCAGGTGGCCCAGCCCGGCAGAGGAGCCCTTGGCCGAGAGAACATCAAGGACAATTGCCTCCTTAAGCGCTTGAGATAAATGCATCAACCGGCTAAGATTCCATCGGGGTCATTAATACTGTATCTGTGAACGTTGCTGTTGTTAAACGTGTCTTTCTTATTCTGTCATATACTGGTACATGTGTCGGCTCGATGCTGATCACTATTATTGTGTGGTTAATATAAAGACTCGCCGTTTGTCGCCGTCCACTTCCATTGTAGCCGTCGTATCGCACCTGTCGTTGGCATACATCGCACTCGTCGTCTTACTTATCTGTCGCTCGCATACATCGCACTCGTCGTTCGCATACATCGCACCGGATCAACTTTCAGTAGCTGTAATGATTGACGGGTTCGACAAAAGCTGTCGAAGGGCGAAACGTGAAACGTGAAACCAAGAAATGTGTCTACTAACCGCGACAAGCCATTAATGAGAATTAGTATCAAGTACATGAGGAGAATATGACAGACGAAATGTTGGGCACTCTCCTTCGGGACGTCAACGATTGTAAAATCGAGCTGCTCGCCTAACAGCCGTAAAGAGACCGCTGTATCATACAGGCAGCCTTCTCAGCAATCGCATACGTGACTGCCATGGTGGTAGCGCCGAACCTGTCCGGTTTGCGTTGATATCAGGGGTTAGGGACTTCACTCAATGACGACGTACTGCAGAGGAATGATGGAGGCATCGACTACACGGACGTTCTTGGTTCCATAGACGACGAGGGTGCTATCGACTACCCCACCTGTCGCTTTGGGGACCATTGCAGCGGTCCCGACGGGATGGAAAACAGTGGCGATGTTCTGTTTAATATAGCTGTAGGATCCATCAGAACGCACAACCCATGGATTTTAAGCGTAGTGCGTACGCATCAAGCTGGTCGTCGCTTGCGAACGCGCTATCAGGAGGGGTGATACTTCCAGAAATGGCGGTGCCAAAAGAGCCTGCCTGTGAGAGTGCTTTTCCGAACTTGACGATTGCACGCAATGCCTTGAGGTCGTAGGACTTCTGCAGATAATTTGGGTTGATCTGGGGCAGCGTCAATGGGTTCGAGCTTTGAATGTGCACAGAGCCGCGGCTAAGAGGGTGGACATGAGCGACAGGCATCCAAGCGCCGACACTCCCGTCTCCGAGAGGAAGTCCAGGTGTTCCGGGGAAATTCGCAAAGATGAATTCTGCCTCGTTCACCGCAGCGCTTCCGCCGCTGGTCGCCGTGAGCCAGTTACGTTGAATTTCGTACTGGGAAAGTTGAAGAGGGGTGAGGGTACCCGAGTAGATTTCGGCGTTGATTGTGTTGACAAGGTCATCGAAGGCGGTGGTATTCGCCACTGAGCGAAGCTGGCTCCAGAGAAATGGCGTTCCTGTACCACAATTGGCCGGGGTTACGCTCCCCGAGGGTTGGAGAGTACTTGGAACGGGTATGAGGGACAGTTGGCCTGGTTGTAGTCAGTAAACGTTCATGTACACTGGGATCAAACTTACTCTGTGTATCATTCGTTAGGAAGAACTTCATATCAACCATTAGGTGATCCTGGAGATTTTCGCCGACAGGCAGTTCCATTCCCTGAAGCTGCTCGATTCCTAACTGGCTGAGAACGGACGACTTCCCAATGCCCGAAAGTTCAAGAAGCTGGGGTGTCATAAAGGTACCTCAGTAGACTAGTTAGTTTTATTGACATATCTGTACTTGAGTCCCTCACCTGCGGAAACGATTACCTCTTTGCTGAGGGAGGCCGTGTAAGTAGACGAGCCAGCTTGGAACTGGACGCCGCTGGCAACCCATTTGCCATTGCTTTGCTTGGATCCAAAGATAATTTTCGTTGCTTGCGCGCCAGTCAAGACGAAGAGATTACTCCGCGAGCTTGCAGCTTGGAGATAAGTAGCAGCAGAATGCTGGCGCGTGCAGTTGGAATTATCAACTGCGCGGGCAGTGTTGGAGACACCCTGTTCGTTGCCATTTTCGGGGTTGATGTTGAGACCAAAACCGAAAGAGTGCACGGCGTCAAGGAATTGGTTAGTCAAGGACGAGTACCAGAGATTCCACGACGTCTGGCGATAATAGTTAGACGAATTACAGAATATTTGGAGCCACTGACCTTAACGGGGCCCGATGTGCCAATAGTAGGTCCTGAGGCTGAACCGGAGCCAGGAAAGATCTGGTTATCGGGTTGGGCGACACGAGCTTGGGCTTTCTTGAAGTAGGGTACCATGCTATCCCAATCCCAACCAGTGTTTCCGAGCGTCTTGAGAGCATCGTACTCTGCTTTGCTCGCGAGCGTCCACTCCATGGCGTTCGTTGAACTGCAACCACCAAGGACCTTCCCACTAATCAACCCAATCAGAATCCGGCTTCTGCTGTGCCAAAAGTTTGATTTACCGTGGCTGATCGATTGTTTGGCTAGCAGCAAAAGTCTGGGGAGTGGTCTGATGGATGTGTCACTGACTGGTTCTACGAAGAACCATATTGACACACGCACCGTGAATCCCCAGTTAAAGGCAGGGTCACTAATTCATCAACAAAAGGTTAGTCTTACGCTTGGGTGACCCAAGGAAAACCCACTCGCTTGAATGTAGTAACCCACGCGCCGCTAGAGTGGCGATTCAGTGAACAGGGCCTCAAAGAAAGGAGAAATACGAACGCAGTAGAGATCGCCGGGTTAATCGTTTGATCCGTTCCCGCTTCCAGGACAAGAACTTTCACCTTTGGGTTTTCAGTAAGTCTGTAAAAAAATGCCCAAAGAATTGAGTCATCACGCTTGAGCAAAAACGAATCATACACACCGCGATGCAACTGCCAGCCCTGCAGTACCTTTCCATTGGGGTGAGCGCAGAGGAAATTGAGCTATGGTATTAAACATTACCGCCTCCTACTACGACATAATCGTAGGCAGCGCCAGCCAGTGTGGCCGCAGCGCTGGCAGCGTAAATGACGTTCACCATGAACAGAGGTATAGACTACGGAGAGGTGGAGGCTGGGAGAGTCGACGTTGATTTGTTCCTCAGTGGGACCGCAGGTGAGCAGCTGCGCAATTTCTCCGAGGGGAGTAAAGGGTCTATATACGTCCCTAGGCCTTAAGTATTC
>Ga0307515_10012043_pt1 | contig 16325 bp, 4 predicted proteins | sample 17_EM_MG_FD_194513 | JGI IMG/M metagenome (GOLD analysis project Ga0307515, IMG submission 194513) | Populus trichocarpa ectomycorrhiza microbial communities from riparian zone in the Pacific Northwest, United States - 17_EM | ecosystem: Host-associated > Plants > Roots > Unclassified | place...
CCTGGTTGGGGTGGGGAAGCTCCGCACAGGGCACTTTTATCCTTATCGATTGCGATATTTATGCATATTCTATTGGATAAAGGATATTTTATGCTCGCTTATTCGCATTATCCAAAACCACCCTGGGCAATAAACATCATATTGCAAGACTTTTGCCCATATACCTCCCGCTCCTCTCCTAACCATAGCATATACTTAAGCTCGTCTTGGAAATCACGTCCTGCTAGCTGTTTTAGAACTTGCCCACGCCATATCTCCCGCTGATACGCGCCCCAACAAACCGGCATTAATGTATCAGGATAGTTACCAAGACATAGAATGCTTCACTGCGAGAGCTTGACCGATGACGCAAGGCACCATACGCCGCAGCAACAAGGACAATACTATTTTTGTCCCGCTACATCGCTATAGGAGCTACCATAAATTGTATCTCCTCTACTTTGTCTAAAATAGCGGAAATGGGAATTAAGAACAGTAAACTGTTTTCTGCTGGGGCTCGAGACCGATAGGGGCTCAAAACGGGAATCTGAAATCGAGAAATAGGAATTAAGGGCCATTCTCTCCGCAGGTCCCTGTCCGGAATGAGAACTTCTCTTTAACAGCCCAGTTATTAAGGGCGCGGCGGAGGTCGGGCCAGTAGGTGTACTCCGTACTATTAACAGGCATAAGGTGCTTATCTATGGCGAGGAGGTAGGAAAGCGATGACTTAGTCGCGTCGCGTCGTGTCAGCGCAGCAGAAGTCCGGGTATATAATTCTTTTACCCTAGATCTTTATGCTGCTTGCTTTATTGCCCAGTCCTCCTGTCTACAGTGCCTCACAGTGCCCTACAACCCGCGGTGACTGCGCGACGACGTTTTACGATCAACACCATATCTTTGGCAACTCATGCGTAAATAGGCTATTTTCTAGACTTCAGCAACTTTAATGACTCTAGCGCGGTATCTATAGCGTATATATTGGGTGGTGGCGGCCGTGTAGAGATGTCGAAAATTTGGTGTTGAGTGATCGCTAGGCGGTGAAGCACGGTATTCTGCCGTAAATTTGCCACCCTTAGCGCGCCAATTAGCTCAGGCGCCCAGCCACGCCTAACTTTTTACCGGCCTGCACATTATTATCCTGGTGATGTTACGCTTTGTTTACTACTTCTCTTTATCTCTAACGAAGCTTTCTTGCCACTTTTTATCTTATATTAAAGTCCTGACCCTATATTGTCTACTAGTTGACCTTTACACCTTCTCTTTCTACTCCCTATCCCTCTGCCACCACTCCTATACCTACTTCGTATACCTATGAGCACACTCCGTCTCTTCTTTCCACTTTACTTGTTACACATATTAGCCGCGCCGTCCTATCGACCGCTATGGCCACCCCACTAGAACATGACCCTAAGCCGGCCAGCCATATAAAGCCCCTAACGAAATGGAGTGTGGACGAGCTGATTGCGTGGATTGAGCGGGATTAAAATATCCCACTTGATGAGGACGAGCGCGCGAAACTAAGAGCGGCGCGTGTCACCGGGCTTGCTTTCTTAAGCTGTGATGGTGACTGGCGCTTCTTTAGGGATTGTGGGCTATCTTACGGGACAGCTATAGTACTCGCGAAACTGTCGATGGAGCCCGCGAAAGGGGAGAGTAAGTTACCATCTTGTTATGTGATCAATGCCACGTAGGAATTAAGCTAACAGCATTACAGGGTCTGCTGGTATAATAAGTAAGTTTACTGTCTTTATTTAAGCACATTAAGTATACTGCAAGCTAATAAGATTACAGGAAGCATACAATAGGCTGGAGATGCGAACGTGTTCGACAGCGCTTCTAAGAAGCCGCGTCTCGAGAGCGATCAACAGCTCGCCGAAAGTGCTTGTTAGCAGAGGGAGCTTATCCGGCAGAAAATCAAAAAGCTCTGCCAGTTATCCGTTGATTTACCTTTTGAAGGCGTCATTCCGCCTCCTAATTTTGTTAAGCAGTTTTCCGAACCCGCCTTCGGCGCTAAATTACCCTTTCCGTTTGTAATTGAGGCATATCCAGATAGATTTAGTGTTAGTTCCGAAGATGCCGAAAGAAATTGGCTATATGTGGGGCGAGAGAAATTTAGGACACTTGTACACGAGGTTGAGTGCCTCTATAAAGATAATAGCAAAACTCGTCTTATTGTCTATGGAACTAGAGGCTATGGAAAGTCTCATCTTCTGGCTGCCCTTGTCTGTTTATTGGCAGCTGGGAAAACACACGTTGTGTATGTCCCTGATTGTCGGGAATTAATGAAAAGGCAAGTCAGATATATGAAAGCCGCAATGCTTTTTGCCTGGGCGGGCGATACGAGTAAGCAACAGGCTATCTTAATGCTAGACGACCTGAAAGCGATGGATGAATTCCTTGAAGAGCAATCAGCAATATTGAACGTCGTTTTTGTCATTGATCAACTCAACGCTCTAGAGATAGAGAAGGATGACGACTAAGACACCATTAGCGTGAAGTCAGAATTACGTCGATGGTTAGATGGTTTACTGTCACCAAGAAGAAAAGGAATCCTTAGCTTATTAGCGAATAACTATAGGATTCTCGGTAGGTTGAACAGGCAGGATAATTACAAAATAATGTATGCCTATGGAGGCTTGACTAAAGTAAGTGATAGGAGCAGTAACCTGTTTGTAATAGAGATGGTTCTAACTATGATTTAGAAAGAATTAGCGTGTTGGTGGGAGCGGGAAGAAAAGGTGAAACGAGCAGACGGCGAGAAGTTTAAAGACGACGAGAGGTTTAAAGTCGAAGATTTCACCGGCTGTATCCCATTGCTCTTAAATAAGTGTATCGTGAAAGGCAAGATTAATCTGAACTCTCTATACTTTGAGGCCATTGGCGGAGATGCTTTAAGGTTCGAGTCGGAAATCCAGAATAAAAGTTCTAAGCCGGATTTGGAGACGTATGATATACTTATTCTACTTACACACCTTTGCTAACGTGTTTAGGCACTACCACTATATAAAGGCTTGTATTTATGGCCAGCCTGTTCAGGATCTATCGATTAACATACCAAAACTTGTCGACCTCCGGTATTTTTACGACGAATATAATGATGAACTGGAGGAATCCGTGGGGCACTATTCATGTGGTATAGCCCGCAATGCTGTGGGTGGGGTACTACTTAAGAAGAGATTGGATTACCACGACACGGAGTTCTTGAACGCGTTGCCGGAGTACATCGACAATCCATCTGTTGCTGGGTTTATGATTGAGCATGCTGTCTTAGCATCGATTGCGATATATGGTCTCTCCTATTTGCCCCACAGTCCGAGCTCAATCGAAACGTCATTTTTCAAAGGCGAGATCCCACCTTTCGACACCTCCAAGGATAAAACTGTGCTATACATACCCCAACGTTACAATTTCCCAACTATCGATGGGATAATAGTCCGAACCGAAGGAATAGAAGTTAAGACCGGAGGGAAAAACCCCCAACAGACCCAAGAAGAAGAAGAAACTAAGCCGAAATTGTTCATGTATCCTATTCAGATCACGCTAAACCTAGAGACACACTCAGATTCTCGAACAAACTTCTTTAACAAGTGGAAGACATGGACTCGAAATCTTAGCCGGTTCGAAGTGCTGCCAGAGTTCTGGTAGATATCCCCAGAAGAGGCTTGGGAAAAGCCTCACACCAAAAACAAAAACAACATACCTGATTATGTTGAACGGAACATTCCAATCAGCTTTGTTAGTAAGTGGATCTGGGCGTCATATAAGGAAGCGGAAAAACAAGGGAAATTTCGGTACAAGAATTCTAAGACCGATTTTCCTGGAATAGAACCGAAGGAATCGGGCGGATAAGAGGGGTCGGGCGAATAAGAAGAGCTGGGGAACGAGGATGGCCTAAGAATAAGAGGCGCTGGAGGAAGAGGCGCTGGGGAAGGAGGGGGCGCTGAAGGAAGAGGTGCTGTAATTATAAGAAGATATAAGAAGAAGCAAGGGGCTATCAAAGAAGCCTAGACAGACCTAGTGTAAGCCCAGGACCATATCACATGACCGATCGTTCAGTCAGACTATTTTAAGGTCCGCCTACAACCGAGCTTGATATATAACACACACATACACAATACAATTACTCATTGTCGATCTGAAACGGACATCCTTGCCACTACCTTGCCACCTTGATCTTCTAATTCACAATACATTCCACCCTACCTATCCAATTGTGGATAAGGAGAATACTAATAGGGCTTTTTCTATGTGCGGGCTTTAGTACCTAACCCAGCCGGCTTTGACAGAATGCGACCGTGTGAGGTATCGCGTGAAATTTGCACCAATGTAGCAGTCGCCGTGTTTAATGTAGAGGGCTACGCTGAGGGGACGCAACATTTTTAAATATTAAGGCAGGATGTCTAGCAAAGCTTTACTTAGGGATAGCGTTGTAGAGAAACCTTTTATGGCGCTTTTATATATTATTGGCAGGTAAATTGCATCGCGCTTTTATATCCCCTCTTAACGAAACTAGCGGTATAATCATTACTGACACGCCCCCGGAACACGATGCCGGTAATAGGAACAATATACTTTTCCCTACTCCTGTGCCTATAATAATAACAACTAGACTATTTTAACGCATGATTGCCTTTACTGCCGCCCGCTGGACTTTTTTAAATTCCGCTCCCTCTCTAACTAATATTTCTACCTGTTCCTAAATATTAACCTAATATATATAGATATACGAGCTTCCTACTCTATTAAATATCAAGCTTCTTTTTACTTATAACTTCCCTTAATCGTCTATTTTAATAGCATTCATCTCGACACTCATCTCGACACTCATCTCGACACTCATCTTAACACTCATCTCGACACTTATTTATATTAATTATTATCCATTTTCGCAATAATTATATTTTGACATATTGTTAGGGAATTAAAGTGGCATTAGTAAAAAAAATTAGTTTGGCATGTTAACATGCCGAAACCAAGTCGCGAGTTGTCAAGGAAACCGCTCCGACTTTTCTACAACATAGCCTATTTACAAAACATTCCACCCCACCCATCTTAGCTAAACTTCCTCTACGTCCTCTTCGGACTCCGCCTCTTGCTCCGCAATACGACATCTAATTGGATGGAATGAAAATGCTACCACTACTAGTTGCATCACGGCTTACCGTTCTGCTTTCGTTGGATTCTAATTGCATATCTTGGTTCCTGTCAACCCCATTATCCTCGTCACTTCTTTGCCCACTCCCTTTTTCACTACTAAAGTCTTCCTCGTTCCAAGCATTGCCGCTTTCGTCCCGGCTCCATTCCACCATTAGCTCCTCCAGCTCTTCAAGGCTCTTGTTCTTAATTTGCTCTAGCATCAAGAGCTTTGGCGGCTGCGACCGCTCCCACAGCGGTGAAAATCCTTTTAGTCCAATGCTCTTCTTTCCTACTACCCAGTACTCCTCACTCTCCTCGAGCCCGTATATCCGTAGCCCTTGCTCTCTGCATGCTTTGATAAGCTGACATGTACCCCATTCTTGCTGATTTTGTCCGTTTCCTAACGTCTGTTGACGTGCAGCCCAGAGTATATTAAAAAGCGTGCAAGGCATTGAACGGACTGGAAGCTCTACTTTCTCTGGGTTTGCATATACTGCCGAGAACCACATCATTCGTCGCCTTAGTCCTTGACTACGGCTTGTCTTTGTTGACGAAATAAGAGCAGTATCAGACGGGTATGGAAGGATCCAATGCGTTAGGCGGACAAGATGGAGGAATTCATCTAACCACCTTTCTGCTTTCCTGTATCCTAGTCGCCTCTCAACCAACTCAAAGCTTTTTTGCAAAATTGCTCGATACGGTTTACTACCCCAGCCCGTCCGCTTCTCTTCGTCATCCCATAGAAACAAGAAGTCAAGTAGATCTGCTACTTTCTCGAACCGCATCTTATTTCCCATCACAAAGTGCGGTGGTCCTATTACCCCGTCAGTGGAAAACATCTCCTTCATGCCTCGGTAGCAGAATCGAAATTCGCCCTTTTGCTGCATTGCCGCTGGTGCTAGTTCTGCTGAGCCTTTATTGATCTTAAGCATTGCCTTCCGGATATCAATGTCGAATTGCTCAAGGTTGAGGACGTGGAGGTATTCAAGCCATTTTCTCAATAGTGATGGATTTCTTTGAACATTGTAGCGGTCATACCATGACTCGGCCTGATTGAAGCGGATAAAGACATCCCGGAGATCCTTGACCGCTTTCCACCTCCGCTTATACTCTTCGTGCATCAGCATATTTCCAACCAGGATATTCTCGCCATGTGGTGGTGCTAGCCGCCATATAGCCCAATTGAACTTCGGTAGAAACCAGCCAAGACCACAACGCTCCATGCTATCACGCATACCAAGCCCTTCTTTAACCGTGATTTTATGATTACGTTCTTGCTCCCAGCGATCTTTATATAAAAGTGATTCCCGTTGTAGAAGATTGCTGCTATAGCAGAACCGGAGTGCTCGCAGGGCAATAACCATAACCATTGTCTCCGGCAAGGAATATGTCATGGCGGTATGTGCACGAACATGCTCAAAGAGGAAGCAGTACTTGTTAATCTGGGCGTATAGAAAACCAAGGGTCTCTTGAGTTGGGATGATATAATAAGGAAGGGCGTACTGGCTGTAATCAATCTCATCATCATCGTACAAGTCCCACTCACGCCACTGCTCATAAATCTCACCTACCATCGTAAGAGAAATACGGTGCTCTTCCCTAATCCCATATGATTTCCACTGATTGTCAATTAGATTGCCATGAGCTCGCCTCTTTCCATGAAGGTAACCAAACTCGCAGACAGCCTTAGAAAACGTAATGCTTCCGCCTTCTTGCTGCAGTGACCGAATATACCCGGGGTCCAACGCAAGATTCTCAAGAGATTCATTATCAAAGACATACGTCTTTGATGTGTCGAATGGACCCTTTATTAGTGAATAAAATTGGGAATAAATTAGTCCATCCGTACTCTCCTTTCCACGTGGTGCAGCAAACATGGTCTGGCTCATCGAATCTCGCATCATTGCCCAGGAGTATTTGGTGCGCTTAGGATTGCCCCTAGCTCGGCTTCCATTGGCATTAAGGACTTCCCGAGTCTGAGAATACGCTTCAAGGCAGCAACTCCTCCACAGATATACTTCTGCCTCATGGCTATCTGGTATTTGATCATACGGCAAAGCACTATCTTCCGAGGTCACCTGCTTTGCGAGGTCTACAAAAGTCCGATCCTTGTTGTAGAATTGGGGGTCGGTTGCCTCGGACCAGTGATTTTCCCATCTTGCATATGCTCCCGTCAAACTGGGGTCCATATATTCAAGTTTCGTATTTTTTCCGTTTATAAAGAGGGTTGCACCTTGGAACCGCTGGAAGCCAGGATTATCCTCAATAGTCTCGAGTACACAGGTCCAAAGAGGATCAAGGTATTGAGGCTGCAGTGCGTGTCTTAAAAGCTGGTTCTTAGCACATTCTTTTCGGGTAAGAGACTCCGCGGCTACTCCAGCCGAATCTGCATTGGCAATGTGGGCGGAAGCGGGATAATGCTGCAAAATATTTGAGCATCTAATTGTCTTGGTTAAAGCAGGACTGAGAACCGCATCATACCAAAGCTGTTGATCTTCCTTGCCAAGGTACGTGGAGTGCTCATGGTCGCTTTCCAGATGGAGCGCTGGAAAAAAGATGAACATAAAGAGTGTCTCCATACCAATAATAGTGCCGAAACAGTAGTGAGGTATCTTATGAAGTGGGACGTACTTCTCAGATAATGCTCCTCTACTATTGTATATAGGTACTTTTAGGCCGAAGTGTATATTCGCAATAATATTGAGAATAGGATGGGCTTTAGGAAACCAATTGATCCCACGACGAGCAATTCCTAAGCTGCTGGGAAAGCAGCAGATGCTATCAATATCAAACGTTACTTCGGCACGGCGATTCTTGTTACTGGTAGAGTAGTGTTGCGACAGGCATAGGTTTTTAGGCAGGTTCTCATCATGAGTCCCAATATCTTTGGGGGCAGCAAAGCAACTTGTGCCCTCAAAAGCCCCCTGGCAGTCAACATTGCGGAGGTCCGCTGGCTTCATCATTTTAGTGCTGCTTAGCACGTCTGGAAGTGGCGTTCCTCCATTATACTGCCCGCGGATAATAGTAGTAATCTGCTGTAAAGAAGAACACTTGGAATGTACGTCGGGGCGTTGGTGGTGCTGTTGGTGTAATTGATCTGCCTCTCTATGCTGTTTATGGGTGCAGCCTTGAAAACTCCGAAGTTGTTTAGCAAGCTTAAAAGCCGTCCGCTCTATCGGTTCTAGGGGTGCTGTTACAGCTGGAGTTGGGGCTGTAACGGGCGGAGCGGCAGCATGTGTGGGAGAGACTACGGGCGGGATAGAAGCCGTCGGTAGTGTTCCTTGACTTGTGGGTTGGGTAGGTGTAGGCGGGACTGTTTCTTCGGCCGGATGAAGACATGAAGATAAAGCAGTGCTTGGAGATCTTTGGATAACTGGCGAGGTTGGCGTGTTGCACGTAGGTGCTCTTGCTGGTAAAGATTTCATCCAGGACAAGAGATTATTGGTTTGAGCCGGGAACGACTTGCTTTGTTTAGCAAGACTTCCGTTTAATGATTGTAGGGAAGGTGAGCTGCGCTGGTTTAGTGTCTGCGATAGGGTTCTTGCTTTTTGTGATTTTTGGGTATCTGCTGATTTGTTTGAAGCACGCGAAGCACCAACGCTGTTATTATCCAACAATATTGGTTCATCTACAGAAGCAGCTTTTGAAAAAGAACGCCGTGACCCTCTTTCGCTAGCCCTTTCTGCTCCGGCGGTAATTCCTGACCCTTCTATTGCCTGCAAGCCTGATGTCGCCAAATTGCCGGGTGTGCTAGCTTTATTTACATCATCTGGTTGCGGTATAATTTTGGCGGTCATCGCATGCATTTCATTCAGCCGTTGGGAAACTTCCGCCTCATATTCTTCCCGTTCAGCGTTGTGTTTCTCCTCATCTATTTGTACCTGCTGGATCTGCCTGGTGAGGTCGGTATCTGATTCGCTCTCGCTTTCGCTCTCGCTTGGTTGTATATAGTTTGGTCGCAGGGATTGGGGAACATCGCCTTGTTGAGTATCGCCTTGTCGAGTATCGCTATTTTGAGGAATTTGAATATCGAGGCTTATTCGAAGGCCGGTTTGGGGGGTTTCTGCTGGAACATTTTGATGGAGTGGAGGTTCATATGCGATGAAATCTGCTGGTCCCTGAGGTTGGAGGTTTCGTCGATATCGTTGTTGATTGCTCTGCTTTTTAGCTTTTGCTGCGTCTTGAGGAGTTAGGTATTTCCTTGGCCTACCACCAAGCTTTTTTAAATGATTTTGGGGATTCATTGTAAAATAGTTTGCAGTAGTACTGTAGCGGTGGTTCGTAGCTGGTCCGACCGGTATTTTGAAAAAACCCTAAACTGGTTAGCGTAATGAGGCCGCCTACCTGCAGATGCAACAGAGTTTGTTCGGGTCGGCAGAATTTGGCAGAATTTAATTCAAGCGTCGGATTTCATCTGAGAATGACATCTTATGTCAAGTTCTTACTGTAGCAGTGGTTCGTAGCTGGCCCGACTGGCATTCTGAAAAAACCCTAAACTGGTTAGCGTAATGAGGCCGCCTACCTGCAGATGCGATAGAGTTCGTTCGGGTCGGCAGAATTTGGCAGAATTTAATTAAAGCGCGGATTTTATCTAAGAATGACATCTCATGTCAAGTTCTTGCTGTAGTAGCACTGTAGCAGTGGTTCGTAGCTAGCCCGACTGGTGTTACGGCACTAGCAGAATTTGGCAGAACGTGGCAGAACTTGGCAGATGGCAGAACTGTTACAGTACTAGCAGATTGCTGCAAATTGCGGTCACGTGACTTTGGCATGTTGACATGCCAAAAAAGCCAATTATTACGGGCTGACAGAAAAACAGCAGATTGCGGCAGACATACGATTAGATTATATAATCGGAGGATTATATAAAATCTCTACTTTGAGCAGCATTGTTATTCTTCTCCTTTCCTTTCTATAGCTTTAGATCCTCGTTTACAGACAATCCAATTGTATAGGCTTGCATGCATCTTTCTTGCTATGCTCGTGTCTTAATTAACCGAGTTGCTAACAACTGGCATTCTGAAAAAACCCTAAACAGGTTAGCGTAGCGAGGCTGCTTACCTGTAGTTGAATATTTGTATGCAATAGAGTTCAATCGTGTTGAGAATTAATCTTCTAGTGGCGTAAGGCGGCTGGTAAATCAGCCTTCCCTAGATAGATGAATTAAGTTAAAACATTACATTTTAATATTTTGGCATGTTAACATGCCAAAAGGTAGTTGGGTATTGGCAGCAGAATCAAGCATTATATTTCAACAGACTGGGTCGGCAGAATTTAGCAGAATTTAATTAAAGCGTTGGATTTTATCTGAGAATAACATCTTATATTAAGTGTTTTGTAGTAGTGGTTTGTAGCAGTAGTTTATAGCTAGTCCAACCGGTATTCTAAAAAAACCCTAAATTGGTTAGCGTAACGAGGCCGCCTACCTGCATATGCGATAGAGTTCGATTGGGTTGGTAGAATTCGGCAGAATTTAATTAAAGCGTCGGATTTCATCTGAGAATGACATCTTATATTAAGTTCTTACTGTAGTAGTACTGTAGCGGTGGTTTATAGCTAGCCCAACCGGTATTCTGAAAAAACCCTAAATTGGTTAGCGTAATGAGGCCGCCTACCTGCATATGCGATAGAGTTCGATTGGGTTAGTAGAATTCGGTAGAATTTAATTCAAGCGTTGGATTTCATCTGAGAATGACATCTTATGTTAAGTTCTTACTGTAGTAGTACTGTAGCAGTGGTTCGTAGCTGGCCCAACTGGCATTCTGAAAAAACCCTAAACCGGTTAGCGTACCAAGGTCGCCTACCTGCAGATGCAACAGAGTTTGATTAGGTTGGCAGAATTTAGCAGAATTTAATTAAAGCGTTGGATTTTATTTAAGAATGACATCTTATGTCAAGTGTTTCACCGAGACATTCTTACTATAACTGGGCTTATCGCGTTATATAGTTTGCTGCTCTCCAGGGCATAGCACGCAGTAGATAGGCGCAGGAGGCCTATTATATGGCCGCTGCTTAGTAACATATAGTAACAATCTAGGACTTACTTCTGCAATAAAAAAAATACCTAGTGTAGTGCCTTATAAAGGTGTTGGAGGTTTATTAAACTTAATTCTGAAAAAACCCTAATTTGGATAGGTTGCAATTGCGACCGGCCTTACCAAATTAGGAAGGACATACCAGAACACATATCTTTAATTAACCATATCTTCCACCATAACGCCTGTATTGCAATTTAGATAAGTGTAGTAGTAGTTTTAAGTTATTCTAGATCTTTAAATACCCGAAACTCCTAAATTTATTTCTAACCTTTACCTACTATTTTACCTTCAACTAACCCTAACCCCGGCACCGGCACCGGCACCGGCACCGGCACCGGCACCGGGTAAACTCGTCGCGGGACCGGTCACGGGTTCGGGGGCCAACGGCTTACGGCGTTACAACTACTTTTTTTAAACTACTAAACTACTCTACTACTACTTTTTTTAAATTTAAAATCCCCTACTTTAACCTTCCTAAAACTACTTTAAACCTTTTAAAACTACCTTTTTTTTTTTTTTTACCCTTACTACCCTTTTACCTTTACTACTACTTTACTACTTTTCTACCTTTTTTACTTTTACTACTTCTTTTTTACTTTACTACTATTACTCTTTTTTACCTTTAAAAACTCTTTTTTACTTTTAAAAATTTCCTTTTTACTTAAAAATTTCTTTTTTACTTTAAACCCTTTTTTTTTTAACTAAAAAACTCCTTTTTAATTTAAAAAACCCCTTTTTACTTTAAAAAACCCTTTTTTTATTTTAAAAAACCCTTTTTTACTTTAAAAACCCCTTTTTTACTTTAAAACCCCCTTTTTATTTAAAAACTACTTTTAAAATTAAAAATCCCTCTTTACTCTTTTTAAAAATCCTTTTTTAAAACTAAAATTCTATTAAAAACTTTAAAAACTTACTACCTTCTTTACTAAAATTATTTTTTTTACTATTTTCTTTACTATTACCTTTATTAAAACTATTAAACCCCTTTAAAACCTACTTTAAAACTTTAAACCCTATTTTAAAACTTTAAACCTATTTTAAACCCCTTTTTTTAATTAAAAAAACCCCCTTTTAATTTAAAACCTCTTTAAAACTACCCTTTTTTAACTTAATTCTAATTTTTTTTTTTTTTAAATCTACTTTTTTATTAAAAACCCTACTTTTTACTAAAAAAATTCTACTTTTAAATCTAAAAAAACTACCTTAACTCTTTAAATTTAAAAAACTTTTTTTTTAATAATAAATTTCTCTTTTAACTTAAATATCCCTATTTTTTATTTAAAAACTTTTTTTTTAATTAAAAAACTACTTTTTAACTTAAAATCTACTATAAAATTAAAATCCTTATTTTTTAAACCTTTAAAACTTAAAAACTACCCTTTTAACTAAAAAACTTACTAAAAAAACTTTAAAATTTTTATTTTAAACTATTTACTACTTTAAAAACTACTACTATTTTACTACTATTACTACTTTTCTACCTCTTTTACTACCTTTTTACCTTTTTTACTACCCCTTTACCTTTTTTACTACCTCTTTTATTATTATTATTACTTTATTTTACTCCTTTTTACTAAAATTCTCTTTTAACTTTTTTATTACTAAAATTTCTTTTATTATAATAACTACTAAATTTATAACTTCTTTTACTATTATTTTTACTATCTCTATTATTTTTATTATTTAATTTATTATTATTACTAAAACTAATAACTATTACCTTTATTACTACTTTTAACTACTACTATTTAATCTTTTATTATTCCTATTACTAATAATACTACTTTTATTACCTTTATTATTACTATTATCTTTTATTATTATTTAATTTAATACTTAATTTACTAAAATTTAACTTTTTATTTTTATTATTACTCTTATTACCTAAAATATTATTAATATTTAAATTACTACTTCTACTACCTTTACTACTACTATTTTTATTATTATTATTCCTATTACCTACTTTTTACTATTTTTATTACTACTTTAATATCTTAAAATCCACTTCTTTATAATATTAATATGCTAAAATTAACCCCTTTTATAATATTAATATACTAAAATTAACTTTTTTTATAATATTTATATACTAAAATTAACTTCTTTTACTATATTAATATACTAAAATTACTATCTTTACTACTTTATAACTTAATTTATAATATAAATCCTAAAAAATTATTAAAAATATTACCCTTATAATCTTAATTTATTTACTATTACTATATACTTACCTTTTATTATCCTCTTTCCTACTTATTATACTTTAAAATACTATTATTATATACTTTTTATCCCCTTTTTAATCTACTATTTATTTTTTACCCTTACTATTAACCTTAATCCTTTTTTTTTTACTACCCTTTTTTACTACTAAAATTACTATAACTACTACTAAAATTACTTCTATTATCTCTATTATCTTTACTATAAAATCTTTTATTATTACTACTACTTAATCTCCTATTATTACTTTTATAATTACTCCTATTATTAAAACTATTCCTTATACTAACTACTATTACTATTTTTTTTATTACTACTTATATTACCTTTATTATTATTATTTTTTTAATTTATTATTTAATCTAATACTTAATTTACTATTATTTAAATTATTACTTTTACTATCTTTACTATTACTATTCCTATTACCTTTACTACCTTTACTACTACTTTTACTATTTTTATTACTTTTACTACTTTTACTTTTATTATTACTAAAATTACTTTACTACTTCTACTACTTTTATTACTTTTACTACTTCTACTACTTCTACTACTCCTACTATTTAATTTATTACTAAAATTACTACTTAATTTACTACTACTTAATCTATAATTATTATTATTAAAACTACTACTTAACTTAATACTTAATCTTTATTTCTTCTTTTTATTAAAATTAAATTTATTACTTATCTACTATTAAAACTACCTTTACTATTTAATCTATTACTTCTATTACTACTTATTTAATCTACTACTTATTAATCTATTTTATATTTTATTAAAATTACTACTTTTTTTACTATTTCTATAATTACTTAATCTATATTTATTTAAACTACTTTTAAAACTATTACTACTTTTATTCTCTATACTATCTTTATTATTAAAACTACTCCTATTAATATTTACTACTACTTTTATTATTATTTCTATTTTATTTTTATTAAAATTACCTTTATTACTACTTTTACTTTTATTATTACTTAATCTACTAAAATTACTACTAAATTTATTAAATCTACCTTTACTATTACCCTCTCCTCTATTTATATTTTAAAATACTACTATTAATAATACTTAATAAAAATACTACTACTATATACTCTTTACCCCTAACTAAAACTATTATTTAATTCTTACCCCTATTATTATTCTTAATCCTCTCTACTTTATTATATTATTACTTTTACTATTACTACTTTTACTTAATCTACCTTTACTTTTACTACCTCTACTTTTACTACTTCTACTTTTACTACCTCTACTTTTACTACCTCTACTTTTACTACCTCTACTTTTATTACCTCTACTTTTACTACCTCTACTTTTACTACCTCTACTTTTACTACCTCTACTTTTACTACCTTTACTTTTACTACCTCTACTTTTACTACCTTTACTTTTACTACCTTTACTTTTACTATTATTTTTACTACCTTTACTTATACTATTACTTCTATTACCTTTATTACTACTTTTTTTTAATAATTACTTCTCTTACCTTTATTACTACTATCCCTTTTTTTTACTATTTTTATTATCTCTACTTTTATTATTATTTAATCTTTTTTTACTACTATATCTACCTAATAATCTTTTATTACTTAATTTACTAATTCTACTACTTTTTTCTTTTTATTACTACTATTACTTCTACTACCTTTCTTTTTATTATTATTATAACTTCTATTACCTTTATTATTTCTACTACTTCTACTATTACTACTACTTTTATTACTACTACTTTTACCTTTCCTACCTCTACTACTACTATTATTATTACTACTACTCCTATTTTACCCCTATTTCTACTACTACCTCTACTACTACCTTTATTACTACTTCTATTACTACCTTTATTACTACTTCTATTACTACCCCTATTATTACTTCTACTACTATAATAATATCCTAAAATAATCTTATTTTAGTATATTAATATATTAAAATTATCTTTTTTTAAAATTTATTTATATATCTATATCTTTTTAATAATCCTTTAAATTTTAATTTTGCTATATTAATATACTAAAATTACCTTTTAATATACTAAATTATCCTTTTACTATTTTTTTTTTACTTATAACTATCTTTTTAATAATCTTTTAAATTAATTATAATTTATTAATATACTTTATTTTTCCGTATATACTCTAACCCTATTTACTCCTTTATTAACTATAAAATCTAATAAAATTCCCCTACTAAACTATTACTCTTTACTACTTTTAATTATTTCTTTCTAATTAAATATAAAACTAAACTTAAATTTAACTCTAAATTAACTCTAATCCCTTTTAACCGCTATTACTATTTTTTTTAAATTTGTTTCTTATACCTAAAAATTATTTCTAAAACCCTTACTAATACTACTTCTTTATATTAATAATATCTATCCTTAACTTTCTAATACTTATCTAATCTATTATTCTCTTACCTATTATAAATCTCCTATAAAATACCGCACTAAAAATAACCTAAAAACTCCTTAAACTTAATTACTTTTTTAATTATTTTAACTATTTCTTTTACTTTCTTACTATTAAAAATCTCTTTTTTTACTTTTAAATCTACTTTTTTACTTTTAAATTTACTCTTTTACTTTTAAATCTACTCTTTTACTTAAAATTTTTTAAATTACTTTTAAAAACTACTTTTTAAATCTAAAAACTACCCTTTTAATTTAAAAACTACTCTTTTAATTATAAAACACTCTTTTAACTAAAAAACTACTCTTTTAATTATAAAACACTCTTTTAACTAAAAAATACTCTTTTAATTAAAATTACTACTTAATTTATTACTTAATTATTACTTAATCTATTATTTTTACTATTTTTCTTTTACCTTTATTACTTTTATTACTATAACTACTTCTACTTCTACTTCTACTACTACTACTACTACTACTACTACTATTTTTACTACTACTTTTAC